>MDTG01121687.1_pt1 | contig 11073 bp, 8 predicted proteins | sample 811421 | NCBI WGS metagenome assembly MDTG01 (sample SAMN05326645, study PRJNA326480) | marine metagenome | isolation source: seawater | place: Pacific Ocean: South East | collected 2011 | reverse complement strand
TTGTAGAAGAAAAGCCAGAGCCTGTAGCACCTGTTCAACAAGCAGAGCCTGTAGTTGTAGAAGAAAAGCCAGAGCCTACAGCTCCTGCTCAACAAGTAGAACCTGTAGTTGTTGGGGAAACAGAAAACTCAGTAGCTACTGTACAAGAAGTGCTTGGTGACATGATGGGGGACGCTCCTGCTTGTCCTGATTGTGGACACATTACTATCAGAAATGGCTCTTGTTATAAATGCCTTAACTGTGGGAACTCTTTAGGCTGTAGTTAAAAGAAATGCTTATCGGTTTTTTAATTTAAATAAAAAACCTACAGACCCGAATGTTATGTCCATAACCAAGTAAAGTAGTCTGATATAAATTAAAACCGTCGCTAAGTCAATAAAGGGAGTTCTTGTTCCTATCAGGTAGAGAAAAATAAGTTCTCTAATGCCAATTCCAGAAGGAACGCCTACAAAAAATAGCCCAATATATATTGCAATTAGGTAAAGAACACCTTTTAAAAGATAATCATTAATTCCTTGATTATAAAATATATAAAAGACTAATAAATTTGATGTTAAAAGACTGAACAGAATTGGTTTTGTAAAGTTAAGCATTGAGTTATGCTTAATGGTCTTATTAAGAAAATAAAAATACTTGAATAAATAAACAAATAAAATTTGAACAAAAATGTAAACAAAAATAAAGTTTTCTATGTTTATAAAATATTTACTAAGAATTAATACAGGGATTGACAGCAAAGGATATAAAAATTGTTCTTCTAGTAAGCCAAAAATAATCTTTTTAGATTTATTTTCATCACCGTCTTGGTTCAATCTAATTAAAGCTAAGCCAATACCTCCTGGCATGTATTTTCCTATGTTTGAGTAAGCCCAATCAGCAAACACTTTGAGATTTATATTAGAAACATTTTGATTAGAGAATTTTGTCCATATATAAGCATTGTTTAAATAGATAATTGCTAAAAATATAATTTCTAAATAATTTAAATTGTCGACCTCTTTTATATTGAGTGATTCACTCATAAAAATTCTTATTACTATCAATATTGAAATCAGAGCTATTAATAAATTTATTTTTCTTAGTCTGTTTTGAAAGCTTCTTTTACCTATAAGGGAGAAAATATTATCTAATCTATTCATCAAAATGAATATACTCGTTTCTTATTTCCTTTTCTTCTTTAAATGATTCAATAAATATAAAAACTGTAAATATTCCTATTGTCAACAATATTAAAGCCCAGGATCCAACATAGGATGTATCAAAATATTTAAAAGGTGTAAAAATTAAAATAAATCTGACAAATATAGTAAAGCTTACAAAGAAGAAAGTAATAAAAAGAATATCTAAAAATGCTGATCTTTGATATTTTCCAATCAAGAGCTTATTTCTTATTTTTATTTTATGAAAGTGAAAAACTAATCTTGTTAATGTAAAAGCCATTTTTATTGAGCTTAATTGGCTCGATTGATTATTGTATGAAATTGTATTGTTTATTTGAAAAATACGAAAGTTGTTAATTGCACATAAAGCAGAAAAATAATAAGGATAGCCATAACGCTTTGGGTAAACTTTGTAATTAACAATATCTAAGAATTTTACATTTACTGCAAACAAACCATTTAGTGGATCAAATAGTTTATTAGTCCCTGAAGTCAGCTGTAGCAACATCGTTGCAATTAAATTTCCAAAGTAACGTTTATTCGGAATTTTTCCTTTAATACCCTCACTCCAAAACCTATTAGATTTTATAAAGTCATACTGACTTGTTTGTAAAAGTTCTTTTATTTTTTTTATATCTTTTCTACTAAACTGACCATCTCCATCAACTTTAATCAAAAATTTAAATCCTTCTTTCCGTACTTTTTTAAGAAGCTCTAATGTTGATAATCCAGCTCCTAAATTTTTTGTGTTTTGAATTAAAGATATTTTATTTTCTTTTAATAATTCATTTAATATATCACTTGTATTATCAGTACTCTTATCATCAATAACATAGATTGGAAGGTCTAATTCATATAAACTATTTACAACATCTTCAATATAGTCTTTTTCGTTATAAGCTAAAATTCCTATAGCTATTTTTTCACTCATTTTTGTAATGCCAATCTTGAACTAGAGATTTCTTTTTAAAATTTTCTAATTCATTTATCATAAATTCATAATCTAAGTCTATTAATTTACAATACTCTTTCATTAAATCATATCTTGGCTGGTTTTCATATACTATTTTTGATAATGCACTATCTCTGGAAAGTTTTCCCTCTCGAATTTGATTACTGCGGTAAAAATCATTTTCAGTAAAACCTCCGTAAATCCAATAAATATAATTATAAATTGGCGCAGTTCCATCACCTATTCTCCAAGTTGTAGGAGTGCTGGGGTCACATTCCCATAAAAAATTTTGTTGTAAATGATTATTAACATTGTCTTCAACATATTCGAAATGTTCGAATAAAGACAATATCTTTCCAGTTTTAAAGTAAAAAGAAAAAAAGCCTTTTACAGTATCTAATAATGAGCTGTTAAAGTATTTTGGGTTTAAAATAAAATTTTTTATGTAATAAGTAGCTAGCTTAAATGTATGAATGTATTTGGTTGATGATTTTTCAATTTTATTCTTTGATGAAAAATGTGGTTTTATTCCTGCATAGCCATATTTAAAATATGTGTGTTCATATGGGCTTTGAAATTGAATGACATAATCAGTTCTTTTATTCTTTGCGGCACGGAATAATTGCTTTTGCCACTCTTTGTCTCCAGCCATTAATATAGGTATCATTCCCATTTCAGGTTTAGATAACCAAGCTAAAAAGTTTTTCTTAATATTATTTCTTTTTTTAATAATATCTGCTGAAACCCAAACATGCTCAACTCCAAGTTTTCCAACTACTCTTGCTTGATTCCTTCTTGCTAGATCTGTCACCATTCCCCAGTCAAAAGAAACTGCAATAAAATTTTTATTCAATAAAGACTTGAGTATGCTTAACCCATAAGAACTGTCTCTTCCCCCTGAGAAGCCAACAACAATATTATTTTCTTTTTTTAAAATATCTAATATATCTTGAATGTCTTCATAATGATGAGGTTTATGTTCAATACAATAGTTGCAAATACCAACATCACTAAAATTTATAAAAGGAACTGTCTCAGGTAATATACATTTTGTACATCGTTTAACATTAGGCATTTTTGGATTTCCGTTTTTGTAATTTTTTTTAACATCATCAAACAATGGAGCAATTCTCTCAACTCCGTTACATTTTTGTGTAAAAGATTCAATAATTTGATAATCGGAATTAAGAATAATTCCCCTGTTGCTATGTAGCTGAAATATTTGCCCTTTTATGTTATATTTTTTTGATATTGATTCGGTTATCCACTCTTCAGAGCTGAAAAAAATCACTTTATTTTTATTTTTTAAAAAGTAAAGTGACCCTGTATTAGAGTAAAGAAAGTACCTTTCACCATTATTGTAAACACCTGCAATTGAAATCTCTCCTGAAAATTCATTGAGTGCAAATTTTAATGAATCAAGAAGTCCTAACTCCTCAATATTTTTATTTATTAACAATGGAATTATTTCAGAATCTAGTTGGCTACTGGTGTGCAAGTTAAAGTCAGTTATGAGTTCTTTATAATTTACTAATATACCATTGTGAACTAAAGATATTTTTTCATTAACAATCGGTTGATTATTTTCATCTAAGTTTTGGTCACCATGTGTTTTTAATCTGGTATGCCCTATATAGGTTGAGAATTTTTTACTATTGCCAAGTTCTTGTATATTTTTTTTAACTTTTTGATTTGAAAATGGTAACGGGAACTTTAAAACATTTTGTGTGGTTTTTGATACATTTACTAGTCCTGATGCTTCTTTTCCTCTAGTTTCTGAGTACTTTCCGATATCATAAAAAATTTCTGAATTTTCTAAATTAAAATATCCAAAAATTCCACACATATACAATTAAGCTTAGTATTGAAAACATTTAAAATTTTATAAGATATGTCAATTAAAAAAAATATACTCTCTGTTGTCATTATTTTTTTGATTCTCAGTTTATTTTTTCGATTAGATTTTAGATTTAAGACTACAGTAGAGTGCTGCTCAGATGACTTTGACTACTTTTCACATGCACAAACTATTGCAATAGACTATGACTTTGATTATTCAAATCAACTACCTCAAAACCACCCCTATGTTTATAAAAATAATTTTAAAATTACTCCAGTTGGATACCCTGGAGCAGGAATTTTATCATCACCATTTCTGTTTTTAGGGAATTTTATTGACAAAAATTTTAATAAGTCTGATGGAAGTGAAATTTTAAATTACAGTTTATTGTTGTATTCGATAGCTCCTATATTTTATTTCTTTATTGGATTTAAAGCATTAATAGTGTCTATTAATCTTTTAAAAATAAATGTTAATAAGTACAAACTCTTGACACTTATAAGTGGTTCTGGATTGTCATATTTTGCTTTTGAAAGATTCAGTATGACTCATGTTTTTGAATTTTTTGTTATATCTATTCTTATTAAGTATTGTATAGAATTTTATAAAAATAATAGTAAACTTTCTTCAGTAATTATTCCTCCAATTCTTATGGTTTCTTACTTAGTAAGAATGTCTAATCTTTATGTTTTTCTCTTACCTTTAATAATTAAAAGCTTTGTTACGAAAAGATTCAATGCTGAAAATAAGCTAACAAGAAGAAACTACTTCATAGTTTCAAGTTTTATAACTTTTTTATTTTATACATTTGTTTCAAACTTAATATATGGAAAGTTGATTATTAATCCTCAAGAAGTCTACGGCTCAAATGTTTCAATTAATAGCCTAATCAATAGTAATAACTCAGTAATTGATTTTTTATTGATAACAATAAAAGACACTTTAAATATTTTCTTTGGCAATGAGTTTGGAATAGCTTGGGTTTCACCAATAATTTTTTCAGGTTTAGTTTTGAGTATTTATAGTCTAAAAAACATTAAAGACATAGGAAACTGGTTGGTTTTAATTTGCTTTGCTCAGAATTTCTTTGTTATTCTAATTTGGAGATCAACTGGCGCATCTTATGGGTTTAGATATTTATATTCTTTGGTACCTCTATGCATTATAATTTTTTATCTGAACAAGGAAGTTTACAATAACAATATTTTTTTTAAATATGTTTTCTATTCTTCGGTTTTTTCAAACCTTGCGATTATTTTTTTTGAAACAACTGAACAAACCGCACTTTCTATGGAGGAAGTTAAAAATTCATTTGGAATTATTAGAAGATACTCAGAACCACATTTTGTTACAGGAGTATTAAAATCTTTAACTGAATTTGATAGTTACCTAATAATCATAACTACAAGCTTTGTAGGAATAATGGTCTTTAAAATACTTTTGTTGTTTTTTGATAAATTATCTTTAATTAATTTTTTAGCTAGTTTAGGTTTGCCTACGGAAAATACGGATTTTTTAAATTATTTAGATATTATAAATCAACTATCTAATGTAAAAGTATTGCTTTTAATTGCATATTTTTTAGGAATATCCTTTTTTATTGTATATAAAATTAAGTCTGAAATTAAAAACGCTTAGTTAACAAATTTCTTAGATTATTTTACAAACTCTTTATAATTTAATTTTGGGGCGCTTAGCTCAGTCCGGCAGAGCGCTTCCCTTACAAGGAAGAAGTCACAGGTTCAAATCCTGTAGCGCCCACAATAGTAAATTAAATAAAAAAATCATAAAATTTAAACTTAAATTACAATAACTAATAGAAAAGAGTTGTAGTTGAAATTAAATTTTTTATTGGGTACTAAAGCACAATTTATAAAAACAATCCCTGTAATCAATGAAAGTATAGCAAGAGGCTATGAAGTGAGTTTGTATGATTTAAACCAACATGCGAAAACATCAAAGCATTTGTTAAAAAAAATCGATAAAGGCTACTCTTATTTTTCATTGACTAAAAATCAAGACGATCTTGGTACTTATTCTGACTTAATTAAATGGTTTTTCTATATAATTTTTAATTTTTTAGTTATAAAAAAATTAAAATTCAAAAATGAAGTTTGTATTGTACATGGAGATACTCTCTCCACTATTTTAGGTGCCTTTATAGCAAAAAGAGGTAGAGGTACTTTGGTTTTATTAGAAGCAGGGCATCCTGTTCCTGGTATATTACAGCACTTTCCTGAATCTATAATTCGTTACATTACTGCAAAAATTAGTAAAATCTTGATAGCAAATGGTAAAGATCAAGTTAATCAACTAAATAAATGGAAAGTAAAAGGCAAAATTATTGAAATTTCAACAAACTCAATTCTAGACAGTTTTAAAAAAGTTAATTTACACAATCAAAAAGTAAGCAATAAAGTCACTGTTGCTGTACACAGGAATGAGAATTTAAACAACAAAAAAAGGATGGCGATGTTAACAAAAACTATCCTTGATGCTTCAGTTGATTATGATATTACGTGGTATCTACATATTCCAACTAAAAATAAATTAAAAAAATATAAATTGATTGAAAAGCTTAAAAATGCAAATGTAAATCTTAAAGAACTCATTGAATATGATAAGTTTATAAATGAATTACATAATTCTGATTTTGTCATTACAGATGGAGGAAGCTTAGTCGAAGAATGTCAGCTGTTGGGTGTCCCTACATTAGTCTGGAGAAACGAACACTTAGATCAAAATCATTTGTTTGAAAAAGGAAAAAATTTATATTTATCAAACTATAACCAAAATGACATAAAATTTTTTCTATCAAATTATAAGAATATAGATAGAAAAATTAATGTAGATTTTAAAAGGAGTCCATCAAAAGAAATAATTGATAGATTGGACGATTGGTTGTCATTAAAATGATTTATGTACTGGGAACAAAAGCACAATTTATCAAAATATAATTTTGGAACCATATTCACATTTTTAAATACTATGAAAAATAAAAAAAAATATTTGAAGATTTTGATTCCCTATCAGAAGAATTAGTAGATCGATTAATCAAATATTTATAATTAATTATTTTCTAAGACTTCAAATATTTTTTTAGCTAAAAGTCTTGAGCCATCTATGGAAAGATGATCATCGTCAGAGTAAAATATCATTTCATTTATCGCCCCAACGCATTCATCTTTAACAAAACTATCACAAAAAATTTCATCAGGATAGATTCTTGATATATTTTCAGACTTAATGCTATTAAGTAAATTATTACTTTTTTGTGTCCTTTCATACCAAATAGATGAAGGATACGATACTGTTTCCCCCCACTCAACTTTGTTATAAAAATATAGCTCTGGAATATTCCAGCCCTGTTCAGGTATGGGATACAACAAAATAATTTGATTTTTATTAGCTAAAAATTCTATTGTTTCTATCAATTTAATTTCGAAGTCATCAATTACTAAGATGTCATTATTTTCTGCTACAAAAGTGTTATCAAAACCTTTTCCAGATAAATATCTAGGAATTCTTCCACCGTAAACAACAATGGAGTTGTTAATATTTCTTATAAAATTATCCATTTCTGTTATTTCTTTTTTTGGACAGGATTCTTTACTAACCTTAGTATTCAATAAAAACATACAATCGTTACCACCAAAATGTATAAGGTTATAATTTTTGATCTCACTACTTTCAAGAAGTGCTGTAGATAAAGTTCTTAAAGAAGAGTCTCCAATAACATATATGTCTTGTTTAGCTAGAGGACTTGTAAAAATACACGTATCAACAACGGACCTATTATCGCAACTCACTCCATTTTGGCTTACAACATCTTGATTCTTAAATGATAATAAAAGGACTTTTGTTGGTAAATCAGAGAATTTATTAATGAAGCTATCTTCATAAAGCAAGGTTGTAGTTGATATAACTAAAGCGAGAAAACTACCTAATAATAAAAATTGTTTTTTATTTGTAAAATTCTTTTGAAATGGTGTTTCAATGAATTTCCAATTTAAGTGTGAAATAAAAAATAAAAAAAATAGTGAGAGCGGCAAAACATAAAAACTTAATTCTCTGACATTGCTTTCAAAGATTCTCAAAAAAACAAATACTGGTTGATGAAATAAATATAGCGAATAAGAAATTAATCCTATATGTTGTATAATTTTAATTCGATGAATAGCTTCTACCTTATAAGTAATTTTTGTTTTTGATAAATATAAAAAAACACCTAAAAGACAGATAAATTTAGTGTAAAAAATATTAATCATAGAATCATTAAATGAAATCAATGAGAAAAGCATTACCGATAATCCAATAATTTTTGTATTTGTACTAAATTCAAATTTTTTACTAGTAAATGTAAATATAACTCCAATGAAAAACTCCCAAATTCTAAAATGAAGTTGATAAAACATAATATTTCCAAAATCAATAACATTTAAAAATATTGAAAATAATGTAAAAATAATTAAAAAAGAAAACAGATGCCTTTTTCTTAACTTATAAATTAAAAATAAAATTATTGGAAAAACTATATAATACTGCTCTTCAATAGACAAACTCCACATGTGCAATAAAGGAAAAAGCTTGCTATTTGGCGAGTTATAAAAGTCCAGATTCTGAAAAAAGAAATTGGAATAAAAAAGTATTGAAGAAACAAAACTATTCAAATATATGTACAGGTCTTTTGGTGGTAAAAGAATATAAGCAAAAGGTATTGTAAAAATTAAAACTGAAAAAAGTGCTGGAAGGATTCTTTTGATTCTTTTTTTGTAAAAATCTTTAAATTTAAATTCTCCATTATTTAGGTCGACAATTATTTTATTTGAAATTAAATATCCAGAGATAAAGAAAAACATATCCACACCAAGCCAGCCACCAGGTAAAAATTCTGGCTTGATATGATAAGTAATAACTGAAAGAACTGCTAAGGCTCTTAGAAAGTTGATGTCTTCTCTAAAGTTTAACTTTTCAACTTTTTCTAATAAATCTTTTCCCACAAAAATATTTTAACTATTAATCTTTGAACGAAATAAATTTTTAAACATTTCTTACTACTTTGGCAGGATTTCCAAAAGCTAGGACACCTTTTGGAATATCTTTTGTTACAACACTACCGGCACCAATCATTGAGTTTGAACCTATAGTATTTCCGCAAATTATCGTAGCATTTGCTCCTATTGAAGCCGAAGATTTAATCAAAGTTTTGACAATCATGTTTTCATTCCAATCTTCAACACTAGGATACAAATCATTTGTAAAGGTAACGCTTGGTCCGATAAATACATTATTCTCAATAACTACCCCTTTGTAAATTGAAACATTGTTTTGAATTTTACAATTATTTCCAATAACTACTCCAGCATCGATATATACATTCTGACCTATAATTACGTTACTACCAATTTTTGTATCCTCTCGAATGTGTGAAAAATGCCATATTTTAGAATTTTTGCCGATTTTCGCATTTTCAGAGATAATTGCTGATTTATGACTAAAGTATTCATTCTTGTTCATAGTTAAAATTATAAATCAGAAAGTGTTACTAAACAGATATAATTATTACGTTTTATATGTATAAAAATAGATAATTTAAATTACAATTGTATGGTGTACGAAGTAAAAAACGTAATTTTTAAAGAATCTATTTCTGTAGTAATTCCATTACACAACAAAGAATTAAATATAGAGAACACTATTAAATCAATAGTTAAATACATCACTGCACCAAAACTACAAATAATTATTGTAGAAAACGAATCAACTGATTCTTCAAAAAATATTGCTAAAGAAATTGTTAAAAAACTACAAAGTAGTGTTGATATTTCTCTTTATGAAAGCAAAAAAGGTCTTGGTATAGCATTAACCAAAGGGTTTAAGCATTGCAAACATGAGTGGATTTACTTTACACCTGCAGATTTTAGTTTTGGAAATTCTGACATTTCATATATTGAAAGAAATGATTTATATCAGAAATATGATGTATTCCTGGGTTCAAAGACACATAAAGATTCAGTAATTGATAGATCGAGATCAAGAAAATTCTATTCATATATTTTTAACACAATGTTAAAAGTTTTATTTTCAATACCTTTTAGTGATACTCAAGGAACGTTGATATTCAAATCAAATATATTGGAAAATATTAGCGAGTTAAACAGCAAAGGATTTTTAATTACAACAGAATTTGTTGTTAAAAGTTTTAAGAGAAATAAAAAAATATTAGAAATTCCAATCATAGATTTAGGTATCGATTCTGTCTCAACGGTTAAACCCCTTAGAGATGGATTTAAAATGCTCTTCAATATTCTTAAATTAAGAGTAAATATCAATCGTTAAATACAGTTTGTATGTTCTGTTTAAACACATCAATAAGAGTTAAATTGTAATACGTCATATATTCGTCACCAATTATTTCTTTCTGAAATGGCGCAGGATTTGGTCTTGGGTTTTTTGCATCTGTAAACCAATAAGGATCTCCTTCACCCATAGGCCAGTGTACGTATAATTCACGAGATCCTTCATTAACTTCTTTTACCTGTTCACTCCAAATTATACAATTTTCATTACATTCAATAAAATAACTACCGCCTTGAAAATTAAAATTTAATAGCCCTAATATCAAAAAGTATAAAATTATCTTACTGTTTGATTTAGATTTTCCAAAAATATGAATAAACAGAAAAAAAGCTACTGTTGATGTAACCACTGCATATCTCTGAGAAAAACTAGAACCTGCTTGACCAAATATAACTAAAAAAATCTGAAGCATATAAACCAGTATTATTAACAATAAAGTTGAATCATTTTTCTTATTAATTACAAAATATATGAGTAATACGAAAATTAAAAAACCAAATAAGTCAGGTGATAAATTTCTAAAGTATTTTTCACCAAATATATTTATAGAAAAGCTAAATTTTAAAATATCAATTAAATATGCGAAACCACCTTTGATCTCTAGTTTGCCCTCATAAATAGAATTGGTAATAGCTGAATAAAGCAATACGTTTATTTGGATAATTGAACTTATTAATCCAAAATATAAAGCTGGCAATAACTTTGAATTTCTAGTTAATAAATATTTTATAAAAAATGCTGGAAGTAAGATAAGTGCATAA
>MDTG01370169.1_pt1 | contig 11074 bp, 13 predicted proteins | sample 811421 | NCBI WGS metagenome assembly MDTG01 (sample SAMN05326645, study PRJNA326480) | marine metagenome | isolation source: seawater | place: Pacific Ocean: South East | collected 2011 | reverse complement strand
GGATTCACTCAAGTTACACCTCTCCAACTTGCTAACGCTACAGCAAAGATTGCCTTACCAAATAATAAAAATTATGTTTCACCTCATTTACTATTAAATTCCAATCAGCTTAAGCATAAAAAGGATAGCTTATATACCCCGCCTCCATTAAAAAAAAATTCAATACAAATTGTTAAAAGAGGTATGGAGGCAGTAACTGAGAAAGGAGGAACTGCCGCATTCTTAAATAATATTAATTATAAAATTGCTGCTAAGACAGGTACTGCTCAAGTTTTTGGGTTAGCAGGAGGTGAATATATAGAAGATGATTTACCTGATCATTTAAAAGACCATGCTCTTTTTATTGCTTATGCACCTGCAGAAAAACCTGAATTAGTATTAGCAATAATTGTAGAAAATGGTGGCTCTGGTGGATCAACAGCAGGGCCAATTGCAAAAAAAGTATTTGATCATTTTTTATTAGACAGTCAATAATGAAATTATTAGCAATTAAGGAATTTTTAAGATCAATTGACCAAACAATCTTTGGTTGCTTATTTATTATATTGTCTGCAGGTCTTTTTACTCTTTATAGTGCAGACAATAATCAACTTAATGAATTTACAGCTCAGTTAGTTAATATTTTAATAGGATTTATAGCTTTAATTTTTATAAGTAAAACGCCTCCAAAAATTATTTTTTTTTACGTGCCTTTTTTTTATATAATTGGAATAATTTTATTAATCTATGTCGAATTTTTTGGGTATGAAGTAAATGGGTCTCAAAGATGGCTTGATATAGGTTTTATGAAATTCCAGCCTTCAGAAATTTTTAAAATTATTATGCCTTTAATTCTTGCTTGGTTCTATCAAAACAAAGAGAGGGTTATTACAATTAAAATTCATCTAACTGCATTATTATTTATGTTTATTCCTTTTTACTTAATTTTTTTACAGCCAGATCTTGGAACTGCTTTAATGCTCTCGTTCTCATCTTTAGCTATTATTTTTATTGCCGGTTTACCTAGGCAATTTATTTCATGGGGATTTATTATTACTCTTTTAAGTTCTCCTTTTATTTGGAAAAACCTTGAAAGTTATCAACAAAATAGAATTATTAACCTATTTGATCCTTTTAAAGACGCGTTAGGATCTGGATACCAAACTATACAATCTCTCATTGCTTTAGGTTCTGGAGGATTAATTGGAAAGGGATGGTTAAATAGTTCTCAGACACAACTTAATTTTCTTCCAGAAGCTACTACTGATTTTATATTTGCAGTTTACAGTGAAGAATTTGGATTTATAGGCGTAATTACTATACTGACTATTTATGTGGCATTACTTTTAAGAATAATTTTTATGGTTTCTAAAATGCAGGATACTTTTTCGCGACTCGCAAGTTTAGGGTTATTGATATCCTTATTCGCTGGGGTACTTGTAAATCTTGGAATGATTTCTGGTTTGCTTCCAATAGTAGGTGCTCCATTACCTTTTTTTAGCTATGGAGGAACTTCAATGGTTGTTTCCTTACTAAGTGTTGGTATTATTATATCTTTATATAACCACAAATCTTTAATAGCAAACTAATGAATCGTTCACTAATTTTTTTTATAATTATTTTTTTAACTGGTTGTCAGTCAGTTATCGTTGATAAACCTGATCCCACTTCGAAAGAAGGTGGTTATTATTCTGATGATGGTCCTGATAAAAATATCCCTCAAAACTTAGATTTTGTGGAAGATGCTGTACCAAAAGCAGAGCCAATTGCTAAAAGAGCCGTTAGGCCATATAAGGTATTTGGTAAAAAATATATCCCTTTAAAAAAAATTGTGCCTTTTAAAGAAAAAGGATATGCATCGTGGTATGGGAAAAAATATCACGGTAATAAAACATCAATAGGAGAAGTTTATGACATGTACCAAATGACTGCCGCCCATAAAACCCTCCCACTTCCTTGTTTTGTTAAAGTAACAAATATTAAAAATAACAAGACTGTTATAGTGAGAGTAAACGATAGAGGACCTTTTATAAAAGATAGAATAATTGATTTATCTTATGCAGCTGCTCATAGACTTGATATTATTGAAAAAGGAAGCGAAGAAGTTGAAATTGAAGTAATTGTTTCAAATAAAAAAGAATCGAAAAAAAATAATACTAAAGGTTTTTTCCTCCAGGTTGGTGCATTTTCTAAAGAAAATAATGCAATTGACCTAGTCGAAAAAATTAAAGCTATAAGCCCTGAAAATAATAAAAATATTAAAATTATAAAAAAATCTGCTCTTTATTCCGTGGTTATTGGACCCTCATCTACCAAAAAAGAAGCTGAGAAATTATCATTTGTTATTTCCTCAAATTTACAACAGAACGCTTTCATAATTCAATATTAAATTTGTATGGCCATAGAAGATAAAGACTCCCTTATTGATTTCCCCTGTTATTTTCCTATAAAAATAATAGGCATTGTAAATGATAATTTTACAAATATAACCGTTGGTATAATAAAAAAATATCAGCCGAGTTTTAATACTAGTAAAATAGAAATGAAAGGTAGTAGTGGGGGCAAATATATAAGCCTTACTTGCACCATATACGTTAAATCAAAAAATCAATTAGATGATATATATAAAGAACTTTCTTCTCACCCAATGACTAAATTTGTCCTTTAGTCATGAATATTAAAGTAAGAAGCTTAGGTATTTCAAATTATCAAGATACTTGGGAGGCAATGAAAAATTTTGTTTCAAGTAATCCTAAAAATGATGAAATATGGATCACAGAACATTATCCAATATATACCGTTGGTTTAAATAAAAAAGGGATTAACATCCCTATAAATAAAAATATTGAAACTATAAATGTTGATAGAGGTGGAAAAATAACATACCACGGCCCTGGCCAGCTTATTATTTACACAATGATAAATACTAAAAAAAATTGTATTTCTATAAGACAACTAGTGACTATACTTGAGCAATCTGTCATCCATTTGTTAAATAAATTAGGGGTCAAAAGCTTTGCTAAAAAAGATGCTCCAGGTGTATATATTAATAATAGTAAGATTGCTTCCATTGGATTAAGATTAAAAGATGGCTTCACATATCATGGACTTAGTTTAAATATTAATATGGATTTAGGCCCTTTTAAAAGTATTGATCCGTGTGGATTAAAAAATATATCCATGGCTCAATTATCAGATTTTAATAAAGAATATAATTTAGAAAAGAGTGCTAAAAATATTACAAAATTTATTAAGAAAAATTTAAATAATCATAATGAATAAAATAATTCAAATTAAAGAGGTTGGAAAAGAAAAAACTGCGAGGCTCCCTATAAAAATAATCCAAACTGATAGGATTAAGAAACCATCTTGGATAAAAATGAAGCTGCCTCAAAGCTCAAAATTTCATGAAGTTAAATCACTTTTAAAGAAAAATCGCCTTACTACTGTATGTGAGGAAGCAAGCTGTCCTAATATTGGGGAATGCTACAGTAAAGGTACAGCAACATTCATGATACTTGGTGAAATTTGTACACGAAGGTGCCCATTTTGTGATGTTGCAAGTGGAATTCCTCTACAGCCTGATAAAAACGAACCAGTTCAATTAGGCAATGCTATTTCAAAATTAAATCTAAACTATGTCGTTATCACAAGTGTTGACAGAGACGATCTTACTGACGGTGGGGCCAATCATTTTGCAAATTGTATAAGTGAAATTAGAAAAAATAATTTTACGATAAAAATTGAAATATTAGTCCCTGATTTTAGGGGTAGAGATAAAATGGAAAATGCGCTTAAAATTTTTTCTAGCATGCCGCCCGATGTTTTTAATCACAATCTAGAAACAATTCCAAGACTTTATAAAAGGGCACGACCGGGGGCAAAATATTTTCATTCTCTAAATTTACTTAAGGAATTTAAAAAAATATTTCCTCTAATACCTACTAAATCAGGATTAATGCTTGGACTAGGTGAAACAAATGATGAAATAATTAAGGTCATGAGAGATATGCGAGATCACAAAGTTGATATGTTGACACTAGGTCAATATTTACAACCAACTCCTTATCATCTTCCAGTAGAAAGATATGTTAGTCCAAGCGAATTTTTAGATCTTAAATTAAAAGCAGAAAAATTAGGATTTAAATCAATAGCAAGTGGACCGATGGTTAGAAGTAGTTATCATGCAGATATTCAATCAGAAAGCTTCCAACGATGATTCCTATCCTTAACATACCGATGGGCTCTGAATTATTTAAATTAGAAAAATATATTATTAACCATAGTTGTGATATTGAGCAATGGTTTAGAACTCAATGGCAACATTATCAGGCGCCTTTTTATGCCTCAGTTGATTTAAGAAATGCAGGTTTTAAACTTGCTCCAGTCGACACAAATCTTTTCCCCGGAGGATTTAATAACTTATGTACTACATTTACACCGTTGAGTATTCAGGCTGCATCTATTGCAATAGAAAAAGTATGCCCGGATGCAAAAAAAATAATCATCATCCCTGAAAACCATACAAGAAATAATTTTTATCTTAATAACTTAGAAAGCTTGCATGACATTCTTTCCAAATCTGGTCTCGAGGTGAGGTTTGGCTCAATAAATGAGAAATTAAAAAAACCCTTAGAAATTAAATTAGATAACGGAAAATCGATTCTTGTAGAGCCTATTACCAAAAAAGATCATGGAATAGTTATTGTTAATCACGATTCAACTATTTTTCGTCCATGCGCAATTTTATTAAATAATGATTTATCCGGAGGTATTCCCGACAAATTAAAAGATATTGATCAAGATATTATTCCTCCACTAAATGCTGGATGGACTAAAAGAAGAAAAACAAACCACTTTCAGTTTTATAATGAAGTTGTAAATGAATTTTCTCAATTTACTAAAATTGATCCTTGGTTAATAAATCCTTATTTTGAAAAAATATCTAATCTAGATTTTCATGAGCGTAAAGGTGAGGAAGAATTATCAAATAAAATTGATTTATTATTAAAGAAAATTCAAAAAAAATATGATCAATATCATATTAAACATAAACCTTATGTAGTTATTAAAGCTGATGCAGGAACTTATGGAATGGGAATCATGATTGCAAAAAAGCCTGATGAGGTATTAAGGCTCAACAGAAAAAAAAGAAATAAAATGTCCACTATAAAAGATGGTGCTAAGGTCAGGGAGGTTATCATTCAAGAGGGAATTCACACCGAGGAAAATATAGACGGAGCTGTCACAGAACCAGTAATCTATATGATAGATCATTTTGTTATCGGGGGATTTTATAGAGTGCACACCTTAAAAGAAAAAGATGAAAATCTTAATGCACCAGGTATGCATTTCATACCCCAACCTTTTGAAACTTCCTGCCTTATGCCAGACCAAGGAAGGCCGTGCGATGATGAAGCAAATCGATTTTATGCTTATGGTGTAATTGCTAGACTTGCATTAATCGCCGCAGCCAGAGAATTAGAGGTTGAATAATGAGCTACTTATTTATTATTGATGATCCATTAAGCTTAAAGATTAAAAAGGATACTTCATTACATATAATGAAAGAATTTATTAGGCAAAAAAAAGAAATATATTGTTGCGGGATTAATGACTTATCTATTAATGAAAATAATAAAACTGAAGTATTTTGTAGTCGAGTAATAAACATAGCAAAAAAAATTAATATCGAAGATAAAATGCTAAAAGATGCAAAACAATTTCATACAATTTTTGTTAGAAAAGATCCGCCATTTAACCAGTCCTATTTAAATGCTAGTTTTATTCTTGATCACATTTCTAATGCAGGTGGAAATGTTATTAACGAAGGAGCTTCTCTTAGGAATCATAATGAAAAATTAGGCATTCTCCAATTTCCTAAGCTTATTAGCCCAACAATAGTTTCAAGCTCCCCCGATTTTATCAATAAGTTTATTAGTAAAAATAAAAAAGTTATTTTAAAACCACTTGATGGTATGGCAGGAAATGGGATATTTTTGGTTACCCCACAAGATCAAAATATTAATGTAATCATAGAAACTATGACTCTGGAAAGTAACCAAGCAATAATGGCCCAAAAATTTATTCCTGAAATTAGTGATGGGGATAAAAGAATTATTTTAATAGATGGTGAACCCATCCCATATGCACTTGCAAGGATTCCTAAAGAAAAAGAAGTAAGAGCAAATCTAGCGAAGGGTGGGCAGGGATTTATACAAAAATTAACGTCTAGAGATAATGAAATTATTACATCCATAAAGCCTTATCTTAAAAAATATAATTTTCGGTTTGTTGGTATTGATATAATTGGCAATTTTTTAACTGAAATTAATGTAACAAGTCCCACAGGTTTGGTAGAAATTGAAAACCAAACAAAAATAAAATTTGTAGAATCTATAGTTGATGCTCTTGCGTAATTTAATATTGTTTTTATTCATTTTCCTCAATGGATGCGGTCAAAAAGAGAGCGTCCACCAATATAAAGAATATATTTTTGGAACAATAGTTGACATTAAAATATATGAAGAGGATAAACAGAAAAGTGATCAAATATCTGACCTAATATTCGATGATTTTCAAAGACTGCATAAGTACCTTCACCCATGGAAAAAGGGTCTTATATCAGATATGAATCTTTCATTGTCCAAGGGGAAAAATTTTATTGTAGATGACCCTGAAATAATTCGAATCTTGCAGGAAAATATAGAGTTGGCGCAAAAATCAAATAACTACTTCAATCCTGCAATGGGAAAATTAATAGGTTTATGGGGTTTTCATAGTGAAAATTTAAACCAAAATATTCCAAGCAGCTCCTCAATAAACGATTTTGTCAGTAATATGCCTTTGATGAGTGATTTAGTTATTACAGATAAAATAATTAAAAGCCAAAATAAAAATTTCCAACTTGATTTAGGAGGCTACGCTAAAGGCTATGCTCTTGATCGGGCAAAAGTAATCCTAGAAAGTAATAATATTAAAAATGCATTGGTTAACATCGGTGGGAATATTATTGCCTTAGGGAAGCGTGGTGATAGAAAATGGAGGGTAGGAATTCAACACCCTCGTAAACCCTCAGCTATTGCATCGGTTGATTTATCTCCTGGGTGGTCAATAGGCACCTCAGGAGATTACCAAAGATATTTTATCTTAAAAGAAAAAAGATATTCACATCTTATTGACCCATATACTGGATACCCATCACAGAATAGTCAATCAACAACAATAATGATCCCACCATCTGCAAATTCAGGAGTTATATCTGATGCTTATTCAAAACCTTTGTTTATAGCGCCTGAAGAGAGAAAAATTGAGCTTGCTAAAAGCCTGTCTATAGATTTTTATATGATTGTAATGAATAATAATAAGATTTTAATTAGTAAAGAGATGAGTAATTATATTAATTGGACTGACTTAGATAATGAAGAAATTATTACAACGCACTAAGCTTTTTAAAATTGGTGATATATTATTTATCATTTTATTTACATGTTTAATCATTTTTAGCATCAGTAATTATTGGGATGCACCTGTAGGGCAATATTTAAAAATTGAAAAAAATAATGATGAGCCAAAAATTTTATCTCTTAATCAAAATTCAAATGAAAAAATATCAGGTTTATTAGGAGATAGTGAAATTAATATTTCTGAAGGTAAGGCCCGATTTTCTAAATCTCCTTGCACTAAGAAATACTGCATACATCAAGGCTGGGTAAATAAAATTAATCAGACCGTTGTTTGCCTACCAAATCAAATTTCAATTTCAATTACCGATGGAAATGAGCCCTTTGACTCAGTCAATTACTAAAATAATTGGATATGATCATATCATTGCAAAACTTTCAGCTATTGCAATTGTTTTATCTATTATAGAATTTTTTCTTCCCAGTCCAATTCCAGGGATAAAGCCGGGAATAGCTAATATTATCATTTTATATACCCTTGTTAAATTTGATTTAAAAACAGCGGCTTGGGTATCATTATTAAGAGTTTTTATATCAAGCATTCTCGTAGGGTCTTTTTTATCTCCAACTTTTTTTCTGAGTCTTTTCGGCGCGGTTATAAGTCTTGCCTTCTTATTTCTATTCCAAAAATTGCCAAAAAAATATTTTTCACTAATTAGTTTTGGTATTATTGCTTCATTTGGTCATATTATTGGGCAATTTTTTATTGCTCGTCTTTGGATTATTCCACATGATAGTATCTTTAACTTATTACCATTTTTTTTCATATCAGCACTTATTTTTGGTATCTTAAGTGGCTATTTGGCTAATACTATACTAAAACATTAGGCTAATTAAGCTTTCTATTTAATGCTAAAATATTAAGATGTATAAAAATATAATCGTAATTTTTTTTATAATAATGCCTTTTTTAGTGTCCTGTGGAACTAAAGGTGAATTATATATTCCAGAAGAAAGGTATCCTCAAAAAGAAACTTTAAATAAAAAATTTGATGATAAGACTTTAATCAGGCAGAAAGCATAAATTATGAAACAAAGTGTAATTCATTTTAAAGATGAAGATTCCTATATTGAAGACATACCTTTAAAAGAAATATATAATTCATTCGGAACACCTTCATACGTTTATTCAAAAAAAAGTATAGTTGAGTCATTTAATAGTCTAAATAATGCTTTTAAAAATTATGACAGGCTTGTATGCTTTGCTGTAAAAGCAAATCCTAATATTGCTATACTTAATATTCTTGCAAAGCTTGGTGCTGGATTTGACATAGTTTCTGGAGGGGAACTTCTTCGGGTAATTGCCGCAAACGGTGATACTAAGAAAGTTGTGTTTTCTGGCATAGGAAAATCATCTGAAGAAATAATTCTTGCTTTGAAGCATGAGATTCTTGCATTTAATATTGAGTCAGAAGAGGAACTTTTTCGCATTCAAGATATTGCAAAATCAATGGGGAAAATAGCTAATATCTCAATTAGAGTTAACCCCGACGTTGATGCTAGAACGCATCCTTATATTTCTACAGGACTTAAAGATAATAAATTTGGGGTTGATGAAAAAAAAGCTTTAGAGCTATACAAATCTGCAAAAGAGATGGATTCCATTAAATTAATGGGAATTGATTGCCATATAGGATCACAAATTACTGAAATTAGTCCATTTATTGATGCAATATCCAAGCTTATAAAAATCGTAGATAAATTATCCCTGATGGGAATTAAGATAAATCATTTAGATATTGGTGGCGGTATTGGCATTAACTACAATAATGAAGAGATACTGCATTTTAATGATTATGCCCGAGCTTTAAAACCTTTGCTTGAAAAAAGAAAATTTAAAATACTTTTTGAGCCAGGAAGATCTATAGTTGGTAAAGCTGGAATATTATTAACAAAAATCGAATACATAAAAAAAGGTCAGACAAAAAACTTTGCCATAATTGATGCTGCTATGAATGATTTAATGCGACCATCTTTATATAATGCGCATCATAATATTACTAACATTTCAAAAAGTAATCAAAAAAAAGATACATATGATGTTGTTGGACCGGTATGTGAAACTGGAGATTTTCTTGGTAAAGATAGAGAACTATCTATAGACACTGGTAATATATTATTAATTCATGATGTTGGTGCATATGGAATGAGTATGAGCTCTAATTATAATTCACGTATGCGCGCAAATGAATTATTAATTGATGGAAAAAATGTATTTGAAATAAGAAAAAGAGAAGAGTTTGATGACTTGATACGTAATGAGTCTCTTCCTCAACCTCAATAAATTAATACTTTTATGAATCATAATATGGAAAATAGTGTTATAAAAATTGCTTTAGCAAACCCCCGTGGGTTTTGTGCTGGAGTTGAAAGAGCAATTTTAATTGTTGAAAAGGCTTTAGAAAAGTTTGGTTCTCCAATATATGTTCGTCACGAAGTGGTTCATAATAAATTTGTTATTGAAAAACTAAAGAAAAAAGGAGCTATTTTTGTTGATGACATAAATAAAATTCCTGAAGGCAGTCATGTTATTTTTAGTGCCCACGGAGTATCAAAAATAGTAAAACGTGAAGCTGAAAAGCAAAAGCTTTCCTCCATAGATGCAACTTGCCCTTTAGTTACTAAAGTACATCGTGAAGTTAATCAAATGTATGGAAAAAATTATCATATTATTATGATTGGGCATAAGGGTCATCCAGAAGTAGAAGGAACATTAGGTCAAATTGAAAAAAATTCGCCGGATGCATCAATTTGTCTCGTTGAATCATTGCAGGATGTCGAAAAATTAAATATTCCTAAATCTAATAAAATAAGTTACGTAAGCCAAACAACTTTATCTGTTGATGATACAAAAAGTATTATAGAAGCATTAAAACTTAAATATCCAAAAATTCACGGGCCTAAAGGTTCAGATATATGCTACGCAACTCAAAACCGACAAGATGCCATCAAGCAAATGGTCGGAGAACAGGATTTGATTATAGTAGTGGGCTCAAAAAATAGTTCGAATTCTAATAGGCTTGTAGAGATTGCAAAAAAATGCGGAGTTGATGCAGTATTAGTTGATGAAATTAAAGATTTAGATAGAAGCCTATTCGATAATAAAGATAGGATAGGTATTTCTGCTGGGGCATCGGCTCCAGAAAAACAAATTCAGAATGTAATAGAATCTATACAAGAAATAAAAAGAACAAAAATCACAGAGATTGACGGAATTAAGGAAAATATTACCTTTAAGCTTCCGAAGTTTTGATTAAAAAAAAATATAAAAATCCATTTTCGTCGTTGATAATTATTCATACTAAAAATATGGAAATATTACTACTTCACCGCCAAGATAAAAAAAATTATTGGCAATCTGTTACAGGAAGTATTGAGGATAACGAATCTTCATTGGATGCTGCAAAAAGAGAGCTCTTAGAGGAGACTGGAATTGATCATAATAGTTATCCTATTATCGATTGGAAATTTTCACAACAATATGAAATATATGAACATTGGAGGTATCGGTATCGACCTTCAGTCACCAAGAATACAGAGCATGTATTTAGCGTTGAAGTACCAAAAAATATAAATATAAAGATAGCACCAAGGGAACATAGAGAATTTAAATGGGTCAATATAGAAGATGC
>MDTG01366187.1_pt1 | contig 11074 bp, 14 predicted proteins | sample 811421 | NCBI WGS metagenome assembly MDTG01 (sample SAMN05326645, study PRJNA326480) | marine metagenome | isolation source: seawater | place: Pacific Ocean: South East | collected 2011 | reverse complement strand
ATTACTATCCAGAAAATTCTTAACCACAGCGAGACTAAAGAAAGTCTTGCCAGTAGAAGACTCCCCAGCAATGGCAGTAATCTTATTCCCAGATACACCGCCAAAAATGGAACCTGAACACATTGCGTTAAGTATATAACTCCCCGTATCCACGTAGGTTTCTGTGTCGTCGATGTCGGCGGCAAGTTTGGTGTAGTCATCTCCGATCTCTTTTACAATATCTTTTAAAAAATCCATTATTGAAAGAATAATTCAAGGTTTACAACTTTCTCAACGTTCCATCCGATGGCGTCAAGTATGACCTTAAGAGGTTCTAAAAAGGCTTTGTTGAATTGTAGGTCATAGTCGATATATTTGTCAAGACCAAGTTCGTGAGGGAATTCTGAGATGAATGATAATACATTTTCTCTGATCGGATTTGCTTTTTTCAATGCTACAAACTTGATCTTTTCTCCATTATTAATAAGAGAATACTTACTATCAAGTTTTTTCTCTTTAATATAATGATTATATAGCAGTGCTCCACGAACATGCATTGGACATCCCTTACCATAAATGGTAGAGAAAGACTTATGCTTATTTACATCTGAGATTGACCTTGGAAATGCTATTTCCTCTGGAGTCAACTTTTTAAACTTCTCTCTAGCACTATCAATAAAATCAATCACCTCATCCTCAGTTCCATTCATCATAAGTTTAAGAGCATCTTTAATCATTTTCCTACAAGGAGCAGGAGTAGATGACTTAACTGCCTCAATACCCATCATTTTTAGTTTAGGTTCCTCGTAGCGAACACCTTCGCTATCCCATACATTGAGAATATATCTCTTCTTCGCTGTCCAGATGCCACGTTCAGCAATATTCTCACGCTTCATTTGCATTTTCTGTTCGTATGCATTTACATACGTCGCAAGATCTTGATAAGAGGATTCGATGAACGGTTCCAACTTGTCCTCGCAGATCTTGTTAATGATCTCCACAAGTTTAATCTTTTCACTAATACGATTACTATAAAATTTATCAACAAGAGGTCCAAAATTAATATAGATTGAGTCGGTGTCAGATGCGATGACATAATCGACATTATCTGTTTTTAATAAATTATTTAGATATCCGTTCATACGATTTTCAATCCAACGGATAGAAGTTTGCCCTGAAAGCGTGATTGCTTCAGCATTTGCTAACTTAAAGTACCTGAAATATTGATTACCAATAGCACCATAAGCACTATTAAGAGCAATCTTCTTCGCCATTTGAATGTTGTTACATCGGGCGATTTCCTTTTCAAGTGCGACAGTAGGAGTCTTCTCGTACTGCTGTTTTGCTGCGAGCATTCGTTTCTTGAAGATAACTCGTTCAGCATACATCTTCTCCATTAACTCAGGTAAAAATCCCTTTATATCCTTTCTGTACATTGCACCATTGCCACAGACGGCATAGTCTTTATACTCCTCAAAAGTAATATCTTGATTGAGAATCTTATCAACAGTAACTGATGGATGCTTTGTATCAATCAATGTTTCTGGTGATATATTATACTGCATCATTAAGTGAGGATATAGTGAGTTAAGGTCAAACGACACGACCCAATCATACACTCCAGGTTTTGGTTCCTTTACATAAGCACCAGCATACTTATCATTTTTATCAGACTTATCCTTAGGAGGAATAACAATATTTCTATTCTTGAGGTAGTTGTAGATAATAGTATCCCACATCCTCACCTGGAACATCACATCAGTATAATTGACTTTGGCAGTATATGCCATCGTTAATGCAAGTTCAATCAGTTTCATCTTGTCCTCCATTCGGTCAACAAGTTCCACGTCAACAATGTTATAGTCTACAAACTTCTTCCAGTTACCACGATAAAAATCTTTAAAAGTATCAAACTCACTGTGATCTAGTTTCTTTTGTCCTAGTTCTACTTCAGCAATATAATCCAATCGATAAGATTCTTGTGCCTTGTAAGTGAACTTCTTATACAGTTCCAAATAATCAAGTGTCGTAATACCAAGAAGTTCAAAAACATTAAATACCCTACCAGAGATTTGAATCTCTTGATGGTTGATATATCCCCAAGGTGAAAGTTCCTTCATCTTCTTCTCACCCATAATCCGAGTGATACGTCCACAAAGGTATGGAATATCGTACAGACGACAGTTCCATCCAGTCACAACATCAGGTGGATTGGTGGACCACCAATATAGAAATGCCTCAAGCATCTCTACTTCATCAGGGAAGTAATGATATGTTACGTTCTTCTGAGTAGGTGTATATGGTTTACGTCCCCAGGTTCTAATCTCTTTTGTTGTATAGTCCTGAATAGAGATTGTAAGCATCTCCTCAGAACAAGATTCTGGATCAGGGAATCCATGCTCTGCTTGAACCTCAATATCAATCGTTACTAGATTGATCTTCTTGATATCAAACTTGATTTCTTCTGCTGGATAGTTATCAGAAATATACTGATATACATATCTCTCATTTCCGTAGATTTTGAACCCATCAATACCATCATACTTTTTATAGAACTCGCGGCAATCGCGAACTGTTCCTGGTTGAATGGGTTCTACACTCTCACCTTCAAGTGTTTTCCACCTGCTTTCTTTCTTTGATTTTACATATAGAGTAGGTTGAAACTTATCCTTATATTTTACTTTTCTTCCGTCTTCATAACCACGAACGAGAAAGTTGTCCCCAATCATTTGGACGTTTGTGTAAAACCTCACTTGATAACTTCTTCGTACTTACCCTTCAGTTTAGTACTAGGTTCGACAATAGTCAAGATCTTATCCGAGGAAATCATGAACTCATTATCCATGGTGTAGTCTAGCAACCAAGGAGTAAGAGTAAGGTCAGATCCGATTACAAATGGTTCAATCATTTTACAATCAGGTTCTCCCAGTTCAGTGGCCACTTCTTCAATCTGAGTGACTAAAGTAAGATTATTGGTCAGTAGTACAACTTTAAGGTTTTTCATAATAACTCCTAAAAAAATAGGGAGATCATCTGGATTTTGCCAGACATCTCCCTGCGGCGACGATACAAATATATTTAGAGCCAGTCTTTACGGGCATGATGTTCGGGAACAAGTTTCCCCAAATTAACAGTCAAAAACCCATCCTCAAAAGTAACTGATCTAATTTCCGTATCCTCAGAGATTGTCCAGGAACGTGCAAACGACCGTTGAGCCAGACCCTTGTGTATGTAGTTCTCCTCGTCCTTCTTCGCCTCCTTCTTGCCCTCCACAGTGAGTTTACCATATTCTGTGTAGACATTGACTTCTTCCTTCTTAAACCCAGCCAGAGCGATTTCTAGACGCGATGCTGTGTTGCTTTCTTGTATAACATTATATGGAGGGTAGTTAGACTCTTGATTGAAACTGAATACATTATCAAAGTAATCATTCATTCCAATACTGTTGCGTGTGATCCTGTCCATTAACTGGTCCAAGTCCGCAGCATTATACTTCATGAGGTTTCCCATTGTACTTCTCCTTTATTAAGCGAGATTTGATTGTGTGGACCCCGAAGGCATCCGATATATTTATAACATAGAACGAAAAAAGGAGATACGGCGATAACCGTACCTCCTTATAGGGGTTTCCGACATTTTGAAGCGACCGCACGAAAGATCGCAGTATTATTTATTCCTTCTTCTGTTCGGTTTCTTCTACTTTATTCTTTTTGCCAATATTGTATTTTTGTTCTAGTATCCAATTATTTTTTTCCTTATATGGAAGAACTTTAATTTGATTCAAGGGAGCAATATCCATAATATTGTCTTCAAGTACAACACTTACGAGACCCCAATCAGTAAGCAAACGAGTAATACGATTCCTACGCTGAACATCGTTAACAGTAAGGTTAGCGTATTTGCCATCAAGAGCAAACAACTCCTTAAAATGCACGATATAATATTTACCTTGCTTATGTAAAATATGGCATGATTGGTAAAGTTTCTTTTCTTTACGAGATGCCACACCAATACGTGTGAGAGTTTCTCTTACCTTAAGGAAATCATCAGGAGCATTAAGTCTGACCTCAATCATTTTATCTTGAGACCAATTAACCTGAGGTTCAGAAGTCTGTGTCATTTTGTACCACCAGTATCAAGTCGTTGTTTAATAAAGTCGATCTGTTCATTTGATAAAATCTTCAGGACCTGAGAGGCTTTCTCATTACTGTAACCATAGTATTGTTTAACACAATCTAAGTTTGTGACTTTATCCTTTCGGATCCAAGGAGAGAATCTCTTCCTTTTTCTCAAGATATTTATATAAAAATTATATTGCATATCTTTACTGAGGAAATGATACTTGTTCATTTCGTTAGCAAACATAATACAATCAAGATGACCAGCAAGACATTTATTAACAATATATGGTGGATATTGATTAACGATATGGGGGTTTTCTTTAATAAGGTTTTCCTTATTAAAGTTTATTGAGTTCAGCCAGTCCTTCAGTTCCGGTTCCATAATTAAAAAGTAAAAGTTCTTTACGTTGTTTTTGCTCTCGCATGTACTCACCAACTGATCTCATAGTATATGTAAGATCAAATTCAGCAGCATTCCATCCTATGAATCTATCCTTCACTAACTGATCTGAGTTATATGATACAAGCATATCTATTTTACTAGCAGCACATTTTGCAGCAAAGTCATCATGGTCAAACCCTTTATGCATACTACCTTTCTTACCATATAGATTATCTTTGATATCATATGGAGGGTCTAGATATACAAATGCATCAGAATCCTCTAACAACTCTTCATAAGAAAGATTTGTAATCTTCCAGTTTGAGATTAGTTCTGAATACCCAGGAAGTTTGTCAATTCCTCGCATCGAGAAATTACTATTTGAGGCTTGCTTAGAAAATGAACTGGATTCAGTGAGACCAGAAAAAGAACACTTGTTGACAATATAAAAACTGACAGCACGAACCAAACTAGATCTTTCAGGATCATTGACTTTTTCCTTTGAGAATAAAAATAAATCTTTTGCTCTATCTGGATTGGGATGAAGAGATTTGAGTTTTGCTAACTCATCTCGTAACAAGATACCATTACTTTGAACTTGTATCCAAAAGTTAACTAGAGGTTCATATAAATCATTGACCCATATAGTTAAACGAGGATATAGTTTAGACACATGGATTGCAACAGATCCTCCGCCAAGAAAAGGTTCACGGTATTCACCATAGTTATATAAGTCGGGAAAATATGGATTCATTTTCCCACATGCTCTGGATTTGCCTCCAGGGTATCTCAAAGGTGTTTTGAACGACTTCATAGAATCAGTTTCTTACTGGGTGTTTCAATGGTAGAGAAGATCTTAGTATAGCTATCGACTACCTCATCCCTAGCATCACAAATATAAACAATATACTGCTTATCAATTGTAAGAGTTGCTTTTTCTTTTTGAAGATATGACCATGGTCCAAAACCAATTTGACCTTGAGCATTGGGCATTGCTACTAAAGGATTTTCAACCTCAATAGTATTCTCATCTTCATTGATTAGAGTGAAGATAACTTCTTCACCAGTGTTTGCACGAAAAACTTTTACATTCATTTTAATTAACCTTTGCTTTTACTTTAGTTTCATATGTTGCGATAAGAGCAAGTGCTTGCTTCCTATCTGCCCCACAAGGGGCATTTTTTAAACAAATCAAAATTAATTCATCATCAGTAATGGTAGGTTTAATTGTAAATCCCCACTTATCAACTTTACCTTCTACAGGTGCTTCACATGGATCGAATTCATGTGGCATTATGCGATACCTGGAGGAAAACTATCAATCTCTGTCAGTTCATAATCCCAATCTTCCATAACAACATTAGCATAGAGACGATCAGAAATCTTTTCTATTTCCTGTTCAGCATACTCTCTGGTTGGTGCTTCCAACCAAAGATCAATCACCTTACCTAACCTTAGTTTCTTAATATCCAACTCAGACAATCGCTTAGAGGCATCCCTCACAGCATTTCCAGGAGAGTCATCAACTTGCGATCTCAGACGAATAAAGATTAGTGCTTTAAATTTCATGTTAACTCATCTAGTTTTATTAAACTTTTTAAATCAAGTCCAGCATTTTTTAAATATTCTTGCCCACCTTCTTGCCTATCAATAATGGTTACAACTCTATTTACAACATATCCCAAAGTTCTTAAAACATTAACTGCTTTAAGAGAAGACCCTCCTGTGGTCACTACATCTTCCAGCACTGTTATTTCAGTCCCTTTTGGTGGGAGTGGACCCTCTACCTGAGAGGCAGTCCCATGACCCTTAGGTTCTTTCCTAATGATGAGTCCTGATCCTTTCTTTACCATAGCAACACCGCTCACAAGAGGATCAGCACCAAGAGTAAGTCCTGCTACTACGTCTGTATCAATGTGTTCTAACATTGCATACGAAACTAGTTCTAATAAACTACCAGTGAGAATTACAGGTTTGCAGTTTACATAATGACCACTCTTTTTGCCTGAAGATAGTGTGTAATCGCCTTTACGATAAGCATATAGTTTTAGAATTCTAATTAATTCTTCTTTCATTGGTTCAGTCATTTAAACTCACATTCAATCATTATTTCAGTCAAACATGCAAGCATATTTATTTCCTGATCAGCTACGAACGAACTTTGATACTGATACTTAGCAATAATAAGCACAGCAGCAGCAATCCCAGGACCTGCCAGGTATGTATAAAGAGCATCGTAAATGCTGCGAAGAAGTACAGTAGGATCATTGTCCAAATTATCAACGACCCACTTTCTCGTAGCAGGGAAATCTTTTTCCCTAAGAAACTTAAAAAGTTCATTAGTCTGGACATTACTGAACGACGCAAGGATACCACTATCAATCTTACCACTGACGGAATATCTTTGCAACTCATTTAATACTCGTCTCCAATCAGGAAAGTGCTTATTGATTAACTCAGCAATGACTTTATCTTCATACTCAATCTTCTCCAGATTGAGTATTTCTTGGATTCTTTTGAAGAAGTTGGCTGCAACTCCCTGTCTTTCTTTTCCCTTAATGGAGAACTCGATGACGGCACACCGACTATGAAGCGGTTGGATGATTTTGTTTTTGTAGTTGCAGGTGAAGATAAATCTGCAGTTGCCAACAAACTCCTCAGTAAACGCCCGTAAGGCGAGTTGTACATCTGGGGTTGTGTTATCTGCTTCATCAATGATGACGACTTTGTGTTTTGCAGTTGATGAAAGCGATACGGTCGAAGCAAAGTTCTTCGCATTATTTCTGACGGTATCAAGGAATCGTCCTTCATCGGATCCATTGATGACATAATAGTCTGGTCCAAGTTCTTGGCATAGTGCTTTAGCAACGGTAGTCTTACCGCATCCAGGTGGTCCAGATAACAAAAGATTAGGAACCTCCCCTTTATCTAGGAAATCCTGAAACGTTTTCTTGATATTGTCAGGAAGTATACATTCTTCAATGGTCTTGGGTCGATACTTCTCAACCCATACAAATTCACTACGCATAATCATAATCAATAATAAATTTATCCTTCAAGTGCCTATGTCTCATCATCCAAACGTAGAATCAGGTTCAAGTGCGATGTAGTATGTCACGTCCATATTTTGATTACTAAACCGAGATAAAAGTTTTGAAGATACTACTACATCATAAGAACCTGGAACAATCTTTAGATTCTCTTCCTTAAAGTTGAAAATAAAATCATCCTGTGCATCACCTACAATAATAGAGAAGTCATTAGAAGTATCATTCTTCTTATCACGAGCTACCATTTTGACAACACCATTCTCTCCAATAGCAGAAATATCAGGAAGTTGATATACAGATGCTGCCTTCTTAAGTTTCTCAAGTTGTTGACTACTTAATGTAAAACATACATCTTGAGTTGGAAGAGATATCTCCTTATCGGGAGGACAAGCAATCACTGAAGGATCAGCAAAGAAGTACTTAGATCGCATCTTACCTTCTTTGATAACAACATAATCATCGCTACTAAAATCTAATTGAGGATCATGATGCAGTGAAAGTCCGTTAAGAAACTGATTAAGGTCATAGATTCCAAAGTCTTTAGAAAACTCTTCAACGATAGTTGCTTCAACCAAAATGTTCTTCAGCACAGAAATAGAACGCAACTTACTACCCTTCTTAAACAGAATTGATGGATTGATTGTTGAGAAGTTCTTGAGAAGGTTAACAGTAGACTCGGATAGTTTCATGGTTTTTGATTTAAGTTTCATATCACTGAGGATAGGTTTCATGTGGTGCATTCTTGTCGTTGAAATGCATTAGAAGGACAGCATAATGCAAAATCTTCATAATGTCACGACGTGCAGTGCCTTTCTTATCATAGCGAGAGGCATACTTGAGGATGTTGCTGCGACAGAATGCCTCACCATCACCACAAGCTTCGATAAGATCCAGAGTTTGAATCTTATCATCTCCAGCAGAATAGTGCTGGTCATATGTTCTAGTGATGTAATCTTTTAGTTCTTTAATGATTACATCTTCACTATACTTTTGCTTAGTGTTAGTTGGAGGTTTGGATGTTGATTTAGAGGGTTGATTCATATTAAAAGTAATAGTATCTTCCCCTCCCAGTACTGTCGGTACTGATTGTGCTGCTTGAGCTGCTCCAAAACTAATCGTATCTGAAGAAGAACTTCCACACATACCAGCAAGAATATAGTCTTCAGTTCCCCAAAAAGATTGATAATCATCCGGTGATGCTTCACTTACTGAACTAAATGGATTTGTTCTGTTAATATCGTTTCTATCATACTCATAATAATGTTTTGACTTGATACCATCTTCGTATCGATCTTCAAAATTTTCACTCATTTCCAATTCCTCATAAAGTAAAGACCAGGCATTCATTTAGGAAGGCATATTTACCTTCCCATATTATATCAATATTCTGTCTGAACGTCAACAGAATCCATTTGAAAGTCAACATCAACTTTGTCATAAAGTTCCAAGAAAGATGCTTTAGTTTCTTCATCAAAACGATTGATACAAACTTGAATTGCTTTGGACTTATTACCAAAGATGCTATAGGCACGGATGATGTGAACCAGACGACGGGTGCTGATCACTTCCTCAATACCACCATCAAAGAAGGTCTTGCGAATAATGTCTGCCCAATCAACTAGGTTCTTACAGAAATCACGATCTTCAATACCTAGATCCAGAGAAATACCTTCCAGAATCTTCTTTTCAGTAGAAGGAGTGGGATATGATTGCTCAAAGGTAACACAGAAACGTTCCAGGAATGCTTCGTTCAAGACGTTGGTGCCGATAAAGCGACCGTCATCGCTTCCTTTACCTTTAGTATTTGCAGTTGCAATAACATTGAATCCCGTCTTGGGTTTAACAAACAATCCAGTCTTCTTCAAGAAAACACCTTTACCTTCAAGAATAGATTGCAGACAAAGAATTTTATTAGAAGCAAGGTCAACTTCATCTAAAAGCAACACAGCTCCACGTTCCAAAGCTTCGATGACAGGACCGTTATGCCAAACAGTTTCGCCATTAATAAGACGAAACCCACCAATAAGATCGTCTTCATCAGTTTCGATGGTAATGTTGACACGAATCAGTTCCCTCTTGAGTTGAGCACATGCTTGTTCAACACAGAAAGTTTTACCATTACCTGAAAGACCTGTAATAAACGTAGGATAAAATAAACCGGACTGAATAATCTTCTTAATATCACCAAACGTACCAAACTTGACGAAAGTATCATCTTTTTCTGGAATAAGAGTCTGTTCGATGGGAGGAGTAGAAGAAGGTGCTTGATATGATTGTTCCAGTTTTTCTTGAGCAGTAAGGTTCCAACGACCACGACCAGACTTATATGTATCAAGTTTCTTAGAAACCGTCTGATATGTGGTTCCGTTTATACTGCACCATGCACGAACATCAGCAGCAGTAATTGAATCACCATAAAGATTTTGAAGAGACGTAACGACGTATTCAGTAGAAAGTGCCATGTGCTTGGTTTGTTCAACAAAGATAGTATAGGACAAAAGAGGTTGGTTTTCCTCTCGTTTGGACAGTTTGATGGGTGGTCAGCAGACCAGATCCATGAACTGACTCAGCACTTTTTTATTTAGTGCTTTTGCTTTAAGATTCTTAACAAAGGCAGATTTGATTTTTGCCTTAGATGCTCCCTCGTCAACATCAAAATCAATATCCGCATGAAGAGAACTTGTAAGGATGCCAAAGTACTTGGTATATCCAGAATCATCAATGGTAAAAGATTTTTCTTTACGAATTATCTTTTCTTCTGCCTCAGTAAGAATATGATACCTACGAATAAAACTACGCAACTCACGACCACAGGTCAAACGAATACCGATAAAGTTTACCTCAGGAAATGACTGTTGAAGATCATTTAGAAGGACTCCAGTAAAATTATAGTATTCTTTTGGCACTGGATAAGTGTATCCAGTTTTTCTATTACGAACATATGAGTTCATAGTGAGTCTATTTGAACCCATACGTTCTTCTCCTTTATACTGATAGTTGGTAAGCACAGAGAGGTGATTTGCTTCACCATCAGTCAAGATTACACAATGTGCCTTCTGAACTCCATTTGATTTTTTAAACTCAGGAATAATAGAGTGGAGACAAATCAATGATTCATTCAAAGGAGTTCCCGAAAGTCCAAAGTTAGAAGGAATACTATAGTTAACCCACTTAGTAATACTATAAGCAACACGCCAGATAGAACGAAGTTGCTTCTCTAGTTCATTCCGTTTTACATCACTGGTAAAGAATTTCATCAGACTGAACTGAGGATCTATATTAAACTTACCTGCTTTCATTTCCGAATGAGTATATTCAGATAGGTCATGCTTCCATTCAAAGGGTGTCTTCTGATAGGTGTGAGTAAAGGCATAAACATCAAAAGGAATACTAACCTTATTACAAAACCAAATCAAGTTATAAAGTTGCTTGATTGTATCAAGAAGACAGTCCTGCATTGAACCAGACCAATCAAGAATGAAAATCAACCCATGATTCTTTCCATCAGGAACAACAGTTACCTTTCGGAATAAGTCTTCATT
>MDTG01158734.1_pt1 | contig 11074 bp, 12 predicted proteins | sample 811421 | NCBI WGS metagenome assembly MDTG01 (sample SAMN05326645, study PRJNA326480) | marine metagenome | isolation source: seawater | place: Pacific Ocean: South East | collected 2011 | reverse complement strand
TGGTAATTATTTTTTTTTATTTTTTTTGCTAAATGATAATTAAAATCAGGAGAGTCTACACAAATAATTAAATCATAATTATTAATTAAAATTTTATTGCTGAGCGCGTTAATTATTTTAATAAATTTTGGTATAGAAAAAAAAATTTCAAACAACCCAAGAGATTTAAATAAACTAATATCATAATATTTATTTGTAAAATATACTTCAGAAGATTTTCCGCAAACACCGTCAATTTGGTAATTGTATTTTTTTAATTTTTTACAAATATTAAAAACAATATTTTCACCAGATTGCTCAGTGCAACAAATAAATATTTTTTTATTTTTATTCAATTTTATTACAAGTAGAAATAAAAACTTTAAATTGATTAGCTAAATCAAGAGTTTTTTCTTTACCAATAATTATGCAGCTATCTTTTTCTAAATACACACCTTCATAATCACAATCCTTTATCATTCTCACTGTCTTTTCACCAATAGTTGGAATATCCAAAATATTACTTTGATTGTATTTAGAAAACTTTACTAATATCCCTCTATCACCACTTTTTTTATAATCTTTACATCTGAGCATTAAACTATCTGTACCCTCAACAGCTTCTAGTCCCAAAACTATTTGATTTTGAATAATCATACTTTGGCCAACATCTATTTCACCAAAAGATTTAAAAATTGATATTGCTTTCTTTAAATTTTCTCTAGCTTTAGTTGTTGGTTTAAATTCCGTTAAATCATCATTATTTGCAAAAAGTTCAGGGCAATACTCTTTCCAATCAAAATAATCAAAGCCTTTATTAATAAAATATTTTCTAATAGAAACAAGCAAACTATTGTCACCAGTTTTATTTAACAGCAAATCCTTTGCCAATTTTAAGGTTTGGAAATCAAAACTTAAATCTGTAACACTAGGTCTATTAATATTTCCAGCCATAATTATACTATCTATATTTTTAGCCTCTAGTGACTTAATAATTTTTTTAACAGATTTAAGATTAATTATGGTTACATCTAAACCCTTATAATTTATATTATTAAAAAATTCTTCTATAACAAAGAAAAAAACATTAAAATTTTTTTTTATCAAGTTGCTTCCTATAGCAACTGGAAGCTTTCCTCCGCCAGCAATAATACCAATATTATTCATTATTAAATGTTGCTATTCCTCGTTTATTGGATTTACTGATAAACTCTATTATCTCTTTTATTTCTAAAAGTTTTTCATATTTTTTATCTAAATTTTTAAGATTGATATTGATAGAATTCTTTTTATCAAAAATATCATTTAAGAATGAAGAAATAAGCTTAATTTTCTTGTTACTTATATTATTTCTTTTTAAACCTATTAAGTTTAGACCTTTTAAACCAGTCCTTATCCCGATATAAAGGCAGTAAGGTAGTATATTTTTTTCAACACCGCTCATACCTCCAATCATTGAATTTTTACCAATCTGTACAAATTGATGAACAGCTGAATTTCCTCCGATTATAGCATTCTCTCCAATTTCTACATGTCCTGCTAAAGTTGCATTATTTGCTAATATAACATTTGAATCAATAAAACAGTCATGGGCAATATGAGAACCTACCATAAAAAGGCAGTTGTTCTTTATAATTGTTTTAAGCCCTCCTCCTTTTGTTCCAGGATTAGCAGTAACATTTTCTCTAAATGTATTGTTATCACCTATAATTAAATAACTTATTTCATTTTCAAATTTTAGGTCTTGAGGTTTATAGCCAATTGATGAAAAAGGATAAAAAACATTATCTTTACCAATTTTTGTATAACCTGATATTGATACATGGGATTTGAGATCACAATTTTCATCAATTTCTACGTTATCACCGATATAACAAAATGGGCCTATTTTTACACTTTGATGAATTTTTGCTTTTGTTGAAATATAAGAATTATCTAATTGCATAAATAGTTATTAATACAAAAAATTGTTTTTTATATAAATATAATATTTCTAATTATTACTTGCTTGTAATCATAGCTGAAAAATCTGACTCGGCAACCAAAGAATTGTTATAGTATGCTTTTCCCTTAAATTTATAAACATTTTTAATACTATTAATCATCTCAACATAAAATTTAATTTTATAGTTTGGAAGAACTGGTTTTCTAAATTTAGCTTTACTTATACTCATAAACAATACTGATTGGTCATCTGTATTAACTAAACTTTCAGAAACAACAACACCAGCAGTTTGGGCCATCGCTTCAACAATAACAACTCCAGGTACAATAGGATTATCAGGAAAATGTCCTTCAAAGAAATACTCAGATTTTTCAAAAGTTCTTAAAGACTCTCCGATTTTACCTCTCTCTAAAATCTTACATTCCTCAATAAAGAGAAATGGATTTCTGTGAGGTATCAGTTTTTTTATTTGGTCAATATTTAAAATCACTTCAATTTATTTAGTTTTATATTAGAAATTTTCCACCTTTTTATATCAATTGCTGGAAAACCAGCTACAATAGAGTTATCAGGTATATTTTTAGTGACACCACTTTTTGCTGCTATTTTAACATTTCGCCCTATATTGACATGTCCTGCAATACCCGCTTGACCACCAATTACGACATAATCCCCTATTTTTACGCTACCAGCAATTCCAGTCTGAGCCGCAATAATTGCTCCTTCGCCAATTATCACGTTATGCGCTATTTGTACTAAATTATCTATAAAGCAATTATCGGAGATAATAGTTGAATCAAAAACCGCTCTATCAATTGTTGTGTTAGAACCAATATTACACCCATTACCTATCAACACATTTCCAATGTGTTGAATTCTTTCTTTTGATTTTGGATCAAAACCAAATCCAGTGCCACCTATTACAACACCTGATTTAATTATACAATTAGATCCAATTTCACAATCTTGCAAACTAGAATTGGAATGTATAATTGAGTTTTCTCCAATGATTACATTTGGGCCAATTTTACAATTTGATTGAATTATTACATTTTTATCAACTCTACAATTTTCTGCTATATCAACAAATGAATCAATTTGAACATTTGAACTAAGATTAGATTTTTTATTAATTGATGAATATTCTGAGATGATACCATTAGACTTTAGTTTAAATGTAAATAAATTAGAAAGTATTGCAAAAGAATTATAGCTATCCTCTACTAAAATTGATTTTGTTTTAACTGGTAAATATTTTGAATATTGTTGGTTAATTAAGCATCCTTTAGCTTTTGTATTTTTAAGATTTTGTAATTGAGAAGTATCATTAAAAAAGGTTAATTCATTTTCACTTGCATTGTTTATTGAGTTTAATGAAGTAAAATTATCATTATCCTTAAAATCAGAAACTGGTTTAATATTATTAGAAATAAGTAAATGCTTGATATCAAAATAAGTAATTTTATTAAAATTTTTCAAAGTTAATCTCAATTTTTTTTTTATTTACCTCTTCCATAATTAGATTGGTAATATTAATAGAGTTAGAAGATAAGATATAATTATTAGAGTCTAAAATTAAATCTATATTATTTTCTTCGGAGTATTTTTGTAATGCATCTAGTACAATATTAACAATATTATTCTTCAAATTATTTATTTGTTTATCATAGTGTAAATTAAAATTTTCAATGGTATCATTAAAATTATTAAGTTTTAAATTGTAATTATTTATTTCTTTTTCTAATTCAGATGATTCAAGAATTAAATCTAATTTTTCAATTCTTTTAAACTCAGTTTCCAAATTTAATTCTTCAATACTAAATTTTTCTTTATGAAATTTTTGGTCATTTTCAATTTTTTGATACAATAAAAAAAGATTTGAATTATTTTCTATTATTTTTTGAAAATCCAATACTCTTATATTTGTCGCGAATGAACTAGAGCTATAACAAAGAATAGTTAAAGTTAAAAAAAACTTAATTATCAATTTATATTACCTATTGAAAATAAAAACATTCTTCTTATGTCATAATCTTTGTCAATAAGAGGAAAACCCCATGAAAATCCAATTGGACCTATTGGAGAATAATAATTAATTCCAAATCCATATGAAATTCTTATATCCTGATCTGAAAAGGTAACCGCATTCTTATTTCCCCATACTGTTCCATAATCATTAAACACGTTAAAATATATTGGATTTTGTTCATTAAAAGTAATTGGTTTAGAAAAATCTAATTTTAAAGCCAATATATTATTACCGCCAATATATGATGATCTAGAATCTCTTGGGCCGACTCCATAGGCATCAAAACCTCTCAACCATCTACCGCCAAGGGAGAATTTATTATCTGATAATATCTCAACATTATTTAAAGATAAAACATTTCCTACTTTTCCTTGTGCAGAAAAAATATTTTTATTCATAGAGTAGTATTTTTTTAAAGTTATTAAATTTTTTACAAAACCATTAGATGAGCTAGAGGGAGTTTCAATAGAATTACCAAATGAAAGAAAATTACCTCTTGAAGGTTTAATATAAGAATTTAGGGTGTTTATTGTTAAGTCATTTTTTATATTAAAACTAATACTTTCACCTTCAGATTTTAGAATATTAGAGGATACTGAACTTGAATCAGTAACCTGATAATCTTTCAGGGAATACCCAATGCCAAAAGTATGATATGTGTAATCAGAAATTTTATAATTAAATGTTGTACCTAAAGAAAAAGTATTTAATTTATATGATTGAGATTTAGAAAAATCATTTTCTTTATAATTTATAGAATAACCGTGATTAACACTGTTATTAATAAAAAACTTGTCAGACGTACTTAACAAAAATTCATTATTATTTTTACTAGTATTTACTAAAAATTCTACTGTTCTTCCAGTTCCATTAATGTTATTTTCTTTTAGACCACTAACAAAAGATGCCCCATCAAGAGTGCCGACAGAAAAACCTAAATTAAATGAGCCTGTTTGAACCTCCTCAACAACAATATCAATATTTTGGGTATTTTCATCAATTATTGTGGTGTTAACTTTCGCAGAACCAATAAAATTTAAATTATTTAATTTACGACTAATATTTTTTACTTTTGAATTATTTATTGGATCACCCTCAGATAAATTAAGCTCTCTTCTAAAAACATAGTCATAGGTTCTTTCGTTTCCTAATATATTTATTTGATTAACATAGATTGGTTTAGTTTGAGAAACTTCAAAAATAATATCAGCTTTATAGTCTTGTATTTTTTCAAAAGCAGAAATTTTAAAATATTGAATACCTGCTAATTCTAAAATTTCAGATATTTCAAACTCTATTTCATCAATTTTTTTTGAATTATAAATATTATTTGAAATGTTTAGCTTTTTATCAAGCAATAAAAGGAGCTTGTCTTCAAATTCTTTGTTTAAATTTAAGTTATTTTTTAAATCAAAAGTATTAAAAAAATATTGCTGCCCTTCATTAATTAAAAAATTGATTTTAACTTTATTATTGGAGTAATACTCAACCTCATATTCAACAATTACATCTTTATATCCCTGCTCTTTGTAAAAATTTTTAATTCTAATTAAGTCATTATTTAATTGAAAAATTTTAAAATTATTATTAGCAAAGATATTTGAAATTTTTTTTGTTTTAGATTTTATTTTAGATAAAATTGTATTTTTATCAAATGAAGTATTACCCTTAATATTTATTTTATTAATTTTAGTAATTGTACCTTCATTAAAAGTTAAATAAATATCAGATGAATTATTTGAGTAATTCTCTGCTCTATATTCTATTTGAACATCATTATATCCAAATGACTGATAAATTTTAGATAATTCTTCAATTAGATTATTTATTTGAAATTCAGATAGTGTATATAGTTCTAATTCTTTAATAATAGAATCAATATCTTCATCTTTAATTCTTTCATTATTTTCATAATAAAATTTATTAATAGAAGGATATTCAATAATTTTTATAAAAAAATTATTTACATCAAATGAAACTTCTACGGATTGAAAGAGATTAGAGCTAATTAATTTTTTTAGAATAAAATTAGATTGAGATCTTTCATCTATATCTGGAATTTCATCAATAATACTTATTACAATATTATCATCGGTAAATTGATTCCCTTCAATAATCAGATCTTTAGCGAAAGCTTCAATATTAATCAAAAATAAAAAAATAAATAGTAATTTATTAATAATTGAATTTTTCATTTATTTTAATTTCCAACAATTCATGATAACTAATAATATCTTTAATATTATTTAATTTATATTCCATATTTATTGAAGTAATTTTACTGATTATTTTCAATATTTCTGTATATTTTATTTTATTATTTTTGAACATATTAACAGCATATTCATTTCCAACGTTAAACTTAATAATATTTAAAGGATCTGATTTATTTAAATTTTTGAAAAACTTATAAACTGGGAATTCTTGATCTCTTACATTTAAAAAATTAAAAGTTTGATCATTGTGAATTTTATATCTATCTTTATTCAATACAAAATTAAATTTTTGATTCAAAAAACTATATATGGGTATGAACATATCGTTTTGAAAAGCAATCATATTATAAATGTGATTATTGTATTCAAAAATAGAGTGTATTTGTGACTCAGGATGAATTACAATATCAAATTTTTCAAATGGTAAATCAAACAAATAATGTGCCTCTATTAATTCTAAACATTTATTTACTAAAGTAGCTGAATCGATACTGTTTTTATAACCCATTTTCCATTTAGGATGTTTGGAAGCAACTTTAAAAGAAATATTTTTTAATGAGTGATAATTTTTACCTAAAAAAGGACCACCGGAAGCTGTCAACTTAATTTTATTTATTTCTAAAATATTGTTATTTATATTTTTAAATATTGAAAAATGCTCAGAGTCTAAGGGGTATATTTTATTTTTAATTTTTTTTGTTAAATCTCTGAATAAATGACCAGCTGATACAACGGCTTCTTTACTAACCAAACCCAAAGAATCAGTATTAACAAGAATTGGATCTAGATAATTTAATGATTTATACCCAGAAATTGCAAGTAAAGTAAGATCTGATTTCGAATTAATTAAATAAGATTTTAACTCGTTAAAATTTAAAATACGAATATTGCTTTTAATATTTTTTTTTAAAATGTCGAATTTAGTAAAGTCATTTAGATAAACGTATTTTGGAGAATGGATTTTTATTTGCCTAATAAGTTTTTTAACATTAGAATTTGAGCATAGTAAATTTATTTTTATTGATGGAAAATAATTACTAATTATATCTAAAGTTTTACTACCTATAATACCTGTCGAACCAAAAATATTTATTTTCATAAATTTATAAAAAAACTATATAAAGATAAAAATATTACTGAGGCAATAAAACTATCGAATCTATCAAAAAAACCGCCATGGCCTGGAATATATGCGCTAGAATCTTTAATGTTATTTATTCTTTTAAAATAAGATTCCATCAAATCACCAATTGCTGATGTAAATATTATTAAATTAAGAAGTATTATAGATGCACCAAACTCAATTCTTATATTAGTAAAATATAAAAAACAAATGGAAAATACATTAGTAAAAAAAATACCACCTATATAGCCCTCTGCTGTTTTTTTAGGACTGATAGTTTCAAATATATAATTTTTACCAAATAATTTACCAGTGAAGTAGCTAAAACTATCAAAAAAAATTATGGTAAAAACAAATAGATAAAATATATAAAAATCAAAAAAAACAAAAAAATATAAAGAAAAACAAAAATATGAAAAAAATAAATAAATTAATATAATTTTATTAAAAAACTTAAAAAATTTTAAAATTTCATAAAAAACAAATAAGTAGATAAAAGTGCCTAAAATAAATAGTAGATATTTATTATTTATTGCAACAAAAAAAATTAAAAAAAAGAAAATAGAGAGAAGCAATCGATAAATTAAATTTTTATAAACCATAAGTTCTTGTTATCGTCTTATATTGACTAATTAATTTTTTAAGTTCTTCAATTTTAAAATCTGGCCATAGAGTATCGACAAAAAAGATTTCCGTATAAGTAAGATTATACATTAGAAAATTACTTAACCTCTTTTCACCACCAGTTCTAATTAGTAAATCTGGATCCTTAATATTACCAAGTAAAAAAAGTTTTTTTATATCTTCAGAACTAGTCAATTTAATTGATGGATTATTCTTAACTTTTTGTAAAACTTGGATTATTTCATTTTTAAAACCATAATTAAAAGCTAAATTTAATATTAAATCATTATTAGTTTTCGTTTCCCTTTCACAATGCTCAATAAGTTTTATAATTTTAGAAGGTAAATTTAACTTTGAACCTATGATTTTTATTTTTACTTTTTTTTCTTCAATAATTTTGTCAAAAAAAAAAGAAAAATCTTCATAAATAACTTGAAAAATATTAATAACTGATTTTCTATGAATATTTTCTGATGAAAGTGTGTATAAAGTAACATATTTTATTTTTATATTAATACAGTTACTTATTAATTCAGAAATATTCTCTAAACCTTTTTTATAAGAGTGCTTTAAGCTAATATTATTTTTTTTTGCCCATCTCTTATTACCATCAAGTATAAGAGCGATATGCTCGAGATTATTTTTAGGCAAATCAAACTTTCATTATATCAGATTTTTTTTGTTCTAAAATTTTATCAATAGTTGCTATATATTTATCAGTATGAACTTGAGCTTCAGAAAGAAACTTTTTTAACTCATCTTCTGACAATTGTGAGTCTTTCTTTTCACGTTTTTTTATCTCAATAAAATCTCTTCTTATATTTCTAATAGATACTTTAAAGTTTTCAGCATATTGGGATGCTATTTTAGAAAGTTCATTTCTTCTTTCTTCGCTTAATTTTGGTATTGGGAGTCTTACTAACGATCCATCTATTTGAGGATTAATGCCAAGATTAGATTCTAAAATAGAATTTTCAATATTTTTTATGAGATTTGTGTCCCAGACTTGTATAGTCAACATACTTGAATCGGGTGATGAAATATTTCCTAATTGATTCAAGGGCGTCTTTGATCCATATGCATCTATGAATATATTTTCAAGCATAGATGGATTTGCCCTAGAAGTTCTGATTGTTTGAAGCTCTTTTTCAAAGTGCTGGATTGAGCTTTCCATTTTATTATCTAAATCTTTAATATTCATATCTAATGTATTTTACTATAATTCCCCTCTTCTTTCAAAGCTCTTATTAGAGAATCTTGCTCAAATATATTTGTAATGTATATAGGTATCCCTGACTCTTTTGCTAAACTAATAGCAGTTAAGTCCATAACTCTCAGATTTTTTGAAATTACCTCTGAATAAGTAATATCGTTAATTAATTTTGCTTTTTTATTTATATTTGGGTCACTATCATAAATGCCATTTACCTTTGTAGCTTTGAGTATTTTTGTGCATCCCATTTCGGAGGCCCTTAATGAGGCTGCAGTATCAGTTGAAAAAAAAGGATTTCCAGTTCCTGCAGCAAAAATAACAATTCGTTTCTTTTCTAAGTGCCTTACAGCTTTTCTTTTAATATATGGCTCTGCTATTTGAGACATCGCGATAGCTGATTGTACTCTAGTAGGCAAATTAATTTGCTCTAGACAACTTTGAAGAGAAAGTGCATTCATAATTGTTGCTAACATACCCATATAATCGGATGTAGACCTGTCTATGCCTTCAGATGCCCCTTTTACACCCCTAAAAATGTTACCTCCACCTATTATCAAGCAAATTTCATAATCTAAATTAGCAATTTTCTTTATTTCTTTAGAAATAAAATTTATTGTTGAAACATCTATTCCGTATCCAGAATCTCCCATTAAGGCCTCTCCAGATAATTTAATTAATATTCTTTCCTTCATTAAAGCGTAATTAAAATATAATTTTTTAAAATAAAGCTGTTGGATGAGTTGAAATCACTTATTGCCTCTTTTACAGTTTTATCAGTATCAATTACAAAACTTTGATTCAATAGAGTTACTTCACTATAAAATTTTTTCATTTTACCATCTAATATTTTTTCCATTACATTTGATGGCTTTCCAGAGTCTTTAATCATTTCTTCTTGAATTTTCTTTTCACTTTCAATTATTTTATTAGGTAGCATATCTATATCAATAGCTTCAGGTTTAGAAGCAGCTATGTGCATGCAGATGTTCTTAGAAAATTTTTTTACATCATCAGTTTCTTTATCACTACTATAAAATACTACTGAAATGATTTTACCAATATTTTTACGGTATGGATTATGTATATAATAATTTAAATTACTCTCTTTATTATCATACACTTTTAAATCATTTATAATTAGATTTTCCCCTATTTTAGCAATCATTTCAGTTAGTAAATCTGAGACAGTTTTACCATTATCTTCAATTTTTAAAAAATCATTCAAATTTAAATTTACATTATTTGTACCTAAAGCAACATTACCAATACTATCAAGAAAATCTAAGAAGGTATCACTTTTAGCTGAAAAATCCGTTTCAGAATTAATTTTTAATATAACAGAAATATTTTCATTTTTGTAGAAACCAACAGCACCTTCGTTTGCTTCTCTTGAAGATTTTTTTGAGGCTTTCGCTAAACCTTTTTTTCTAAGAGAATCTATTGATTGCTCTATATCGTTATTATTCTCACTTAAAACATTTTTACAATCAAGAAATCCAGCGCCTGTTTTTTCTCGTAATTCTTTTATTAAACTTAGATCTGACATTTAATCTCTCCTATATTAATAATTTAATCTTAATTTGAATCTTCTTTTTCAGCAATAATTTGATCTTTAGAAAATTGAAGTGCATCATTCATTGTTTCCAAGAAATAATTTTTGTACAAATTTATTGATCTAATGGCATCATCATTTCCAGGTATTACATAATCTATTAGCTCTGGATCGGCATTGGTATCAACAATACCCACAATTGGAATATTAAGTTTTTTAGCTTCAAGAACAGCTAATTTGTCTTTAATTACATCCATAATTACGATTAAGTCAGGTTTGCCATTTAAATCCTTAATCCCACCTAAATTTAAATGAAGCTTATCTTTTTCCCTAGATCTTTCTAATAATTCTTTTTTTGAAACACTATTTGTGAATGCAGGATCATTTATTGTA
>MDTG01342995.1_pt1 | contig 11075 bp, 1 predicted proteins | sample 811421 | NCBI WGS metagenome assembly MDTG01 (sample SAMN05326645, study PRJNA326480) | marine metagenome | isolation source: seawater | place: Pacific Ocean: South East | collected 2011 | reverse complement strand
TTAACATCAATGAATTTCCCAAAGGGGATGTTGATGGTGGTACCTGCGTTGACAATGAGTTTTGCACCTTCTGCAACCTCAACATCGCCTTGCAGGTTCATGGTGCCGGACCAAGTTTCTGTACCGGTCACCGTCCCTTGCGTGGTTTCGTTAACAGCCGTGGCCGCAGGGACACTGACCATCACCATCAGGAGCGACATCATGTAGAGCATCACGAGGGAGACAGATTTCGTTTGATTTTTTGCGGACATCGGCAATTCACCTGCTCCGTCCATGAACGCCACGAATATAATACTGCGCCTCATTTGGCAAAAAAAGAATATCATTTCAAGAGGAAAGTATCATTTTAAATGCCGGATTCCGGGGTTTTTCTGTGTGAAATTGACAGAAAGAGAGGAAAAAACGCATTTTTCCGACACAGAAAACCGTTGGAAACACCACCGAATCGGCTTCAGCATCCCGAAATTGAGCGCGACTCGTTTAACCACGATTCAGCGTCAAGGAACCCATAACCGCCTCGTTCATCGTGGTCTATTCCACTCGAAAGCATGGAATCCATCAGCGCTTGTTTAACTTGAATCAAGCAAGAGGCGTCTCCACCGGATTGGGGCTTGAGACGGGGTTGATCCTCTAAGATCAAAGCGAGGGCACCGGTGACAAAAACCGTGGCGTCCGACGATCCACTGCTTGAGTACCACAGGTTGTCCTCGCCTGTGCTGATGATGCGCTCCCCAGGTGCGACCACTTCGGGCTTCATGTGGGGGTGTTGACGGGCAACGCCTTCTCGGTCATTGGCATCGCCCACTGAGGAATTGGCCCAGACATCCCCTGCCCGGGCTGTTGCACCGACCGATATCGCCAAAGCAACGCTGCCCGGGGATGCCACGTCGCCGTCATCGTCCAAACCGTCGTTTCCAGCCGCTGCCACGACGTAGATGCCTGCATCGGTGGCCTGACGAGTAGCGGCCGAGGAACCTCCCTCCGAGGCATCTGCGTCATCGGAACCACCCAGAGATAACGAAATAATGTCTGCTCGATACTCAAACTGGCACCAACGAATGGCATCAGCTACATCAGCGTCAAGCCCGGTGTTTTCTCCCTCACCGTTGTCTTGCAACGCTGCAACCATCGCAAACGACACGTTTGGTGCAGTGCCGAGCTGAGCCACGTCCTGTGAGAGGAGAATGCCGGACATCAGCGTGCCATGCGCAACCGCTCCGTAATCGACCGGCTGACGGGAGGCACCTACGATGTCCTTGAACGTCACATCAATGCCCGTGAAGGCTTCATGGGTTCCATCGATACCAGTGTCCACCATGCACACACGGACACCGTCGCCTGTGAGTCCAATGTCCTGAACGTCTCGAATGGATGTATCTTCAAATGCCCATTCTGACTTTGGTGCAGGGAGCTCAACGACCAGCCACTGGTTCTGCCACATCAACACGCTGAGTGAAATCAGCAGCGCAAACACGACAACGCCTGAAACTGAAAACCGCTGACGCCGGTACTGAACCACGGGTTCAACCGGAAGTGGAGCCCACCCCATTGTCTCTGCACGCCACTGGTCCTGGAATCCGATAACCGTGGGGTCAACGGCCGAAACGATGCGTCGATCAGAGGGTTCTGGAAGGTATTCTACCCCGCGCAACCCTTCCATGGCTCACGCTATCCGGCTGTTGGCCTCATGAACCCTTGTTTGAAAATTCAACCAAAAGTGAACATCAGAACTTCGTGCCGCCGCGGCTACGAGCGGTACGAACACCACCGTAAACCACGAGAACGGCAAGCAGGGCAATCAACAATGTCATCCAAATTGATTCACCGTCTGCGGTGGTTTCAATGTTGTATTCCAAGCTGAAGTCATCGTCCGAGGGCTGGTCTTCGACGCTCTCCGCCTCTGCTCCTGCCACTTCCACTCTGTAATCAAAGCGCTGATTTCCTTGTGTGAAGGTGAGTCCTTCAAAGATAGCCACGCCTTCTCCGCCCGCTGGAACAGAAATTGATTGAAAGAGTTCAGCGCCGTTTGGAGGGGTGAGGTAAACGTTCACCGAAGGAGCGTCAAGCAAACCTTCGTTCACAATTGGCACTCGCACGGCACCGCTCTTGTCGGCAATCAAATCCGATTCAGTAGCGATGCGAGCGGTGTCAAGGGTCAGGATAATCGTCGCCTTCTTGATGCTCACTTCAACTTCTTCACGAGCCACGCTTTCATCCTGGCTGTTGACATAAACCGTCAGATCAAAGTCGCCTTCCATAAAGGAAGCAGGTGCAAAGACGGTGAACTGTTGTGTTCGCGTCTCCCCCTTGCTGAGGGTCAGGGTCGAAGCCATTGGTGTCACGGACCAGTCCTCAGGGATACCGCTCTCAAGCAATTCGATCGCAAAGGTGTCCTGCCCGTTTCCATCGTTGGTGACCGCGAAGGAGAATTGACGCTCCACCAACGCAGACATGCCCACCTCTTCGGTAGCGTCTGAAATCGTAAACCCGAAGGTTTGCGGAACAAAGACCTTCACAGAGGCCTGAGATGATTCGCCCAAATCCGTCTGAAGGCGGATGGTCATTCGGTGGCCGTTGCTAAGGTGCCAAGCTTCAGTGACGTTCGGAAGCGTGATCTGTACCTTGACGGTGGTGCTCAATACAGCGGCTGTGGTGTTGTCTCCAATGCCGAGTGCGACGTTGAGGTTGTCCTCGTAGGCTCCCTGGCCTTCGTTGGCTGAGGCGTTCCAGAACTGAACGTCCCACAGATCAGAATCCTGAGCGAGGCCCATTTCTCCCTCAACGGAGAATTCGTCCATGCTCTCCGTTCCGTTGTACACCACATCGTAATCAAACGTGATAACGGAGTAAGCGGATGCGTTGGACGGGGAAACCACTGCCTCAATTTCTCCATCCAGAGCATTGAGGAGTGCACCGTCAACCAGTGAATCTGCATTAAAGGAAATGTCCAGGGCCGAATTCACACGGCGATTGAAGTTCAGCGTTGCTGCGATGGTTGAGTCGGACGTAATGTCGGTTGTTTGTCCGCCAAAGTATTCCATCTCAAGTTGTGAACTGTGTTGAACCGTCATGAATTCGCCGTCGAAGGAAACGCTGCCTTCTGGGAAGAGTTCTCGTAGTTCGCCCGAAGCAGGCACATCCATCATCCAAGCCATATCACCAAAGGTGACCTCAAGCTCTACGGCTTCTTGAATCATGGAATAACCATCGCTCATGGCACCGGCATGGTGTTCATTTTGCTCAATGTCTGTCCAAGACGTTGCTAGGTCAACGTACCCGCCAAGAGCCATGACCATGCTCACATTGCCACCGTTGGAAACGCTAGCATCGAGCAGCCCAATCGCAACTCCGCCACCGTTTGGTCCGGGGTTGGTCTGGGAAACGACAACAACCCATTCGCCGGGTTGGACGCTTGCAGACCACTCAAGGGTCGTACCGTTCATGGTACCGACGACCTCAACCGCTTCGCGTTCAACACCAGCGGTTGGATAGAGGACAATGGTCGCTCCAACCAGTCGGTCGGCATCAAGTTGGTCCGTGACCGTACCTTCTGCACTCACCAACCCGGCTGTGACCTCGATATCGGTCGAGTCCGGGCTGTCGTGAACCGTGTATCCAGATTGGTTGGCCGTTTCGTAGTAAACGGTCTCGAATCCTTCCTTCTCGACGGTCACATTGTAGACGTCGCGGATAGGTACGAAGATTCGCCATACACCTTCTTCATCGGTTGAAACTGTTTCGGAGAACTCGGTATTGTTCGCACCAACAACGGTGATGTTCATGTCCGGCAGTCCTTCACCAAAACTCGGGGCACTGTTGTTGTCAAGGTCCCAGTAGACCTTCCCTCCGATTTGGACCTCGAGGGTCGCATTAACTGGTTCAAGCACGAGGGAGTTGTTGGCATCAGCGGCGTCTGTGCTGAACGGCTTGTCACTGGTGTCCATAAACCACGATTTTGTACCGATTGTACGATTGAAGTAGAAACTCCAGCTACCAGGCATCAGCAACTCAGTTGAGTTGCCATCAGCATCGGTTCGTTCAAAGGTGATGTTTCCAAATCCGTCATGGCTCACAGCGGTGACCGTCATGTCGCTCAATGGAGATTCGGTCACGGCTTCCAGCAATTGCATTGAAACTTCAACGCTGATGTTCGTGGTCAAACTGAGGTCCAAGCGGTTGGAGGCCGCATCGACCGTAAACGGATGGCGCAGTGTCTCCGTGTGATCACCGTTGGTAAACGGAGCCACAATCACCAACCAATCCCCTGCGGGGACATAAGCAGCAAAACTGCCGTTTTCATCAGAGCCCATGTTGAACCACTGGTCGTCGGCTTCGTTGTACAGCAAGAAATCGTTAGCAATGCCTTCGTTGCTGGTGTTGAAGAGGGTTCCCGAAACGAGATACGTGTTCTTCAGCGCAACTTCCACGGGGTCCTCAACGGCGTCCAAACTGATTCGGATGGCATCAAAGAATTCCTCACCGACCAAGTCGTAATCAGTTGCATTTTCATCGCCTGCCCCGGTCCGGTTAAACACGAGGTCGTACCCGCCGGGCGTCAAGGAAACCGTGATGATTCCGGGCTCGGTGTAGTCGTCGGCGGTGTAGTAGAGGCTTTCTCGGTTTTCATCAATGGGCTTTAGGCTGAACGCCGGCGTGGCCATCGTGCCGTTCTCAAAGGTGCCGTCTTCAGCGGCATTGAGGTAGACGTGCATCACCACGTCCACTGCGTCCGGTTGAGCAATCAACTCAATTGACGAAATTGCCTCGGTGTTGGATCGGCTAACGGCCAAGCCTTCAACCGTTGAAACATTGAGTCGGTCATCGGAAACAGCAATGTCCCAATCACCGTCGGGAAGGTCAAAGCCAAACTCTCCAAACTCGTTCGTGGTGGTTGTCCAAGACAACCCAGCATCGTTGGTAGCCGTGATCTCTGGCGCCTCCCACAATGGGAAACTCGAGTCCCACCGTGTGCTGTTGTCATAAAGGTGAACCGCACCGATAACCGAGGTTGTGGGTTGGATGTAGAGCATGCCAAGATCGGTATCTACACCGGTCTCAACGGCCACGAGGCTGCCATAACCACGGTTGGTGACAACGCTTTCGGTAGTCATGTGGTAGGTGAAACCTGACGGGACACGAATTGAGAAATGCCCAGTGAGGTTGGTCACCACAGATTCCTCGAAATTACCCGAAACAAAGTTTACCGTCAAACCAGAGGCTGGTTGCGTGCTTTGTTCTCGGTTTTCTTCGAGTGTCTCATCGTACCAACTGTTCCATTCCTCAACGGTTTGCCCGGGGAAGTTTCGCATTGAGCCGTTGATGTAGGCCGCTTGGGCATAGGTAACGTCTTTGACAAGGTCATCGGTACCGGGTTCAAGTTCGATTTGGTCGAACAAAACGAACTCAGGGTTCACTTCGTCTCGGATGTTCCATACACCAAACAAGAGTTCCGCATAGAGCTCACCGTTTTCATCGCTTGTCACGTTGATGGGGTCGAGCAGGTCAATTTCATTCTTGAACGTAATAACTCGGTTGGCAACATCAAACAGCGGCTCGAGGGTCACCGGGTCAACCGGAGAAACGAGCGTCAGCGTGACATCTGCAGTGTCAGGTACGTTAAGGTCCAGCGTGATGTTGGTGATGTCGGAATTAACAAAGATGGACTCGTTGTAATCGTACCATCCGTCGCTGTCAACGTCTCCACGGTAGTAGTAGTCACCCGGCGGGATAGGGCCATAGGAGAAGTTGCCCTCTTCATCAGTGTGAATCATCACGGCAAACTCTTCTCCGAGGGTTACATCAACAAATTCAATGGTTTGGTTTGGCATTGCATCGCCGTGCATGTCGTTGAGGGTGTCTTTGAAGATCGCACCCGGCATGGTCATAGCAAGGTCATACGTTGGTTCAATGCCAATCTCAACCGGGTCAGGCAGCAAGACTTCTTTGCCGTTGGCTAGTTGGGCAATCATGTTGTACGTTCCGGGTAGAAGACCGGTTTTGTAGAACGAACCTGGTTCAACCATCGGTCCTGAGAACGTCCCCACACCGATGAACAACCCGGTTCCGTTGAAGGTTCCCGTGCCTTCATAGAGGCCTGCACCCTCGAGGGTTTCCCCTTGTCCAGCATCGGCGTCGCCGTAGGTACGACTGAGCGTTGATGTGCCTTCTGAGGTGAAGGTTCCAAAGGCGTCAATCGTTCCTTCAAGACGGTAGGTGGGTGAATCCCCACCATCGTCAATGAGACAGAATGTTTCGTTGACGGGCATGACGGCGTTGGATTGGTTGTCCTCATCGCAAGCGACCACGTCGGTTGGTTCAACCCACGAGGCTTCAAGAACACCGTTTCCAGACCATGTTCCGTTGGCGAAGAACGAGCGGTCGTTGCCAATGTCTCGGGTAAAGGTCCCAATGAAATTGTTGGCAAGTGCGATGCCTTCGCTGTCAAAGGATCCGTTTTCGACCAACGTCGCTTCTCCGGTGCCTTGCAGAATACGTGATTCTTCTGATGTGAACGAGCCACTCGTCGTTTCGACGGTGTAGTTGTCCGTCATTGACCAAATGTTGCGCAAGATGAACGTGGTTTCAGAAATCGGCTCTCCGTTGAATTCTTCATCGCCAGACCACACTACGGTACCCGACACACCACTGCTCTCAACGGTGATGTCAAGCACGTCATCCATGTCGACCGTCCGGTTCGCTTCGTCGCCAGTGACGTTCAATTGAGCTTCACCCAGCCATGTCATGTTCGCGACCTGGCCGAGAATGGCCGTGATTTCATTGACGACACGGTCGTCGTTGGTTTCGGTGAGGATATCGCTCAACCGCTCGCCGTACGAGCCGTCTCGTATGTTGTCCCTTGCGGTGGTAGCGTCAAAGTCACCTGCAAAGGCAGAGACACGGATGCGACCGGCAGGGGCGAGGAAGTCGTAGTTGCCTTCCTCATCAGCGTCAACGAAGCCAATTGGGACCCAATATGTGTCCTCGTCAAGGTCTTCTGGACCTTCACCGGAGAAAGCGTCACGTTCGACAAGCAAACGGACACCAGGCAAACCTTCACCAGTGTCGCTGATGGAGACTTGTCCAGTCAATTCTGCTCCAGGGTAATACTTCAGAATCTTGACTAGCGTGTTCGTGGATTGGATTTGATCTTCAGGAACTTCGCTGTACCAGTTTGAAATGACGAAGTGATTCATCATGGCGCCAGGTAGAGGCAATGCATTGGTCAAAATCGTGCCCGGTGAACCAGACTGGCCGAAGTGCTGGGCTGGTTGCGGGTTGTTTGAACCGGCATCCAAGCCAAGCGTGGAGGCTCCATAGCCGACATAGGTTCTTGCCACCATGGTGTCGAAGAAGGCAGCGTTGTGGTCGACTCGTACATCCTCGATTTGAAGCATGTCAATGTCTGCACCAGCCTGTTGATTGAGGAAGTCCTTCTGCATGGCATCGTCCACTTCTTCTCGAGTCATTTCGTCCTGGAAATCCCCACGAACGGTTTCGTAAACTTCGTTCATGTACGTCGTAATGTCTTGTCCAGCGAGAATGGTGGGTGCACCAAAGATACCCATCGGTTGGCCGCGGTTGTAATTGGCATCGGCGGTGTATCGTCCGGCTCTTGGATACAAACGGTCATCGATGGCGAAGTACCGAATTTCGTGGTCGCGGGTGATGGTTTCACCAGGAAGGCCTTCGTAGTCTTGGACTCTGTAAGGACTGTTGAGGTTGATCAAGTCGCCGTAAAGGTCGTGAATTGTGTGGTCAGAGTTTGCATCCATTGCCGATGTGAGAAGTTGCGTTACCAAGGCCAAACGGGCGTTCTTGCGGTGAATTGATGTAGACACAGAGAGGTATTCATCGAGCAAATCCTCAGTGTACCAATAATCACCGATGATGGTGTGGGTACGACCCTCCACCGTTTCTTCAGATGTTCGAACGTTGTTGTTGAACGTAATCTCAGCTTGGTCCATTGTATCCCAAGCATCACCGACGCACGAGTTCGAGAGTGCATCAGTGCAGGGTATGGCCTCACCGTCTTTGTAAATCTTGTAGACCTTGTTGTCGCTAAAGATTCCAGCCACATGCGTGTATCCCTCTGCCAGAACCACGTTCCGGTTGGTCTTAACCACGTTGAATGAACGCTCCTCAATGAATTCAATCATTGACTCATCAAAGGTGAGTTGCATGGTGTTGAATTCAGTCAGTTGGTCGTCATCGAGGTACTTGTCCATGATGTTCTTGAACGGTTCCGTAAATTGATGCGCGTCGCCTTCCGTGGCATAGGTTCGGTCGCCTTCGGCAAGTTGCCAGATGAACATGGCGGTTAAGTCGTCTTGGTTGCGTGCAAGAAGCATGTTACCGGTTGCAGGAATACCGGATTGGAAGTTGTCGGAAACCGACGGGTGCTCACCGGTGGTCAGCGCTTGGAAACCGTAATCCCACCATGAGACAAAGGCAGGTTTCTCAGAATAAGCTACATCAGCGTCTTGATTGGACAACCATTCGTAAGCCGCATTCCATCCGTTATCGTTGAAGGACGAACCGAAGCTACCTAAATACCGGCGTCCATCGTACGTGCTGCTGTCAAGAATCGAAAAGCCAAGTCCGTCGAAGCGAAGAATATCGGGCATGATGTTGTAGATCTTCTCATCAATTTCGCTTTCTTGGTTGGATGTGCCTGGGATGGCAGAATCCAAACCATAGGTGGCTTGTTGACCAAAAATCATGATCATGACGAGGAAAACCGCAGAGAATTGCGGTGTACGCCATACGGCTTTTCGGGCACCAGAGATGCGGTCTGCAGGCGTACGAATACCGAATTTCCTCCACGAGCGAACCAAACGGCCCCAGTCAGCCCATTGCCAGAATGCAACGATCCCAGCAGCACCAAGAATGGCCATGATGGGCGTGGCGTTGAACATGAAACGAGCAGCGTTCCATGCCATGAAGGTCGCCGCAAAGACCCAAACTCCAAACACCAAAGCCGTTCCGTTTCGGTGGCGTAGACCTCGCCACAGGAGTCCACCGCCCATGATGAGGGCGAGAAGGAAGGTAATTGGTCCAAAGGAAGCAAAGAGTTGGGCTCGGTTTGGAGCGTTAGCTTCTGCAACCGTACCAAAAATCTTGGTCTTGGTAAAGTATCCACTGCCGGTGAACAAGACGTCCCACGCACTGGAATATTCCAGTGTTTTGAGCACGTAAAGGATGGCAAAGAACACGGTCGCAGCACCGGCGAGTGTCCCAAGAACGAGCAACCAAGGCTTGTCACGGAAACCGGTCGTCACAAAGGCGATGGCCAGCGTGAATCCAAAGATGAACAAGAAGGGTTGCAATCCGGTCGAGTCAAACACCAAGTTGAGCTGAGGGTGAGCGTAAAACGGCAGAACCATCAACAAAATGGTGGTCAACATCACGAGGAACATCACGCTCAACGTGGTTGAGTCACGACGTCGGAACATGTTCATCGCCACTTGCAAAGCGTAAGCTAAGAAGAGGATCGATGGGCCAACAACGAACCCTTTCCAACCGAGGGCGACGATCCCAAACGCCACACCAGCGAGGGTGGCGTTTGCCATGGCAGCTTGTCGATGTTGGGCTACGTCGTTGAAGGCACGAACAAACGACATTGGATGAGCCGAAGTCGTTTTTGTAATGCGAGCCGAACCGGAATACTTGACGGCCCTAAGCCAATACATGAACCCGATGGAGATGAACAACATCACGAAGGCGTCGTGGTCGGCCAAGGCCCATGTTGAGTGGGTGACGTGAGCAGGCATGAAGGCGATGAGCCAAGCAGCAAGAACGCCGGCTCCTTTGCCGAAGTGATCCTTGGCCATGCTAGCGATGGGGAACACCGTTAGAGCCCCGTAGATGGCTGGTAGAGCGAGCATGCTCCACCAAACAGCGTCTTCGGGCGTGGACAGGAAGGGCTCCAGCACCATGGCACCAATGGCCATGGACCACGTAAAGAGCGGTGGACGTGGATTGATACCGCCGATTGGATAGAATCTGTCTGCGTCGTAGACAAGATGTGCATTGTTCGCGAGAATGTAATCCACAACACGCTTCATGTACCACGGGTCGGAACCTCCAGTCATGTCCCAATTACCCGTTCCAAAGGCGTTCATGGAAGGAACAGCATACCACTGAACCCTGATGGCTAGACCGACCAAGAAGGCAAGGGCAATCATCATGCTCGACCCGTGAGCGCGAAGGAACAATCGGGCTTGAGAAGGTTCATGCACTCCAAGGTTGGCCCAACCTCCGTAGCGTTCGTGGTTGCTGATTGAGTAGATTCCAACGCAAAGGAAAAACGTGATGGCAAGCCAGATCAGTGCACCCCATGTGCCGTCAAGATCTTGGTTGTACCACATTCCTGCTTCAAACCAAGCTGCCACTTGGTAGAGCGTCCACATGGAACCAACAAGCATGGAACGTGTGTACCACCGCTCCGCCACCATTCCAGCGACGATGAGTGCAACAACACCGGTGAGCAAAGCGCTCCAATACCCAGCATAGCCGTGGTATCCGGTTTCCGTGGTGATGCCGAGTTGGTCGATCACATCAACGCTGTTGAAGTGCCAGAGTGAACCGGCAAAAGCGAGAATCCAGACCGTGAGTGCTCCCATCAACGGGAGAGCTGAACGGTTGAATCCACTCGACTGGCCGAGGAACGAAAACCATCCCTCCTCCCCCGCAGGGTTGAGATTACCCCGAGCGAGCACACCGGCCAGTAAACCGGCCACGGTGGCCAACGTCCAGTAGGCGAAGAAAACGTATGCAGTGGCTTGACGCTCCAGATTCATGGTGGAAACGAGCTGGCCGCTTTCCGTCGTGTAGGTCGATGGAAGTGCTGCGTAGGCGTCGCCTGCAGCCGAGATGGCCAACCAAAACCCAATCGCCGAGAAGGTCAAGGCCGTTCTCCACTCGTGGCGTCCACGCAGATCCAAATTGGACCCAAAGATGACAAGGAGAGCAAACATCAACGCAGCGAGGGCGTCAACGTCAGCGAACATGTACAGCAATTCAGCGCCGACCAGTCCCAACACCAACACGCCGAGGGAAACGGTTGAGGTGGATAG
>MDTG01319979.1_pt1 | contig 11075 bp, 11 predicted proteins | sample 811421 | NCBI WGS metagenome assembly MDTG01 (sample SAMN05326645, study PRJNA326480) | marine metagenome | isolation source: seawater | place: Pacific Ocean: South East | collected 2011 | reverse complement strand
TAATGAAGAATTTATAAAAAAATTAAATAATTCTGGAGATGAATTTCGCTTCGAAGAAAAAAAGTTAAAAGAAAATGATAATTTATTGAAATGGGCAGATTTTATTCTTGTTTATTCCTATAGATTTATAATATCCGAGAAAATTATAAAAAAATTTAAAAAAAAAATAATAAACCTTCACATATCTTATCTTCCTTGGAATAGAGGAGCTGACCCGAATATTTGGTCAATTATTGAAAATACGCCCAAAGGCGTTTCTATTCATTACGTAGACGCAGGGATAGATACAGGACCAATAATTATTCAAAAAAAAGTAGATATTTCTTTAGACGAGACTTTGCAAGAAGGATATGAAAAACTTCAATATAATATTCAAAATCTTTTAGTTGAAAATTGGTCAGAAATTAAAAAAGGAAGAATAAAATCAAATAAACAAACTGAAAAAGGAACAAGTCACTTTTCAAAAGAGGCGATAGAATTAAAAAAAAATCTTATTGATGGATGGAAAACAACAGGAAAAGAGTTGATTCAAATATACTCAAAACTTATGAAAAAAGATGTTTAATAAAATTATAGATATTAATGGCAGGTTAATTGGAGGAGAGAATCCGCCCTTTATAATAGCTGAGATGTCAGGCAATCATAATCAGTCCTTAGAAAGAGCATTAGACATTATTGATAAAGTAGCTGAGGCAGATGCTGATGCAGTTAAGTTGCAAACTTATACTCCTGACACCTTAACGATTAAATCTTCGAAAAATGATTTTATTATAAAAGGGGGCTTGTGGGATGGTTCTTCGCTATATGATCTTTATTCCTCGGCATATACTCCTTGGGACTGGCATAAAAAACTTTTTAAACAAGCTAAAAAGAATAATTTAATAATATTTAGCTCTCCTTTTGACTATAGTGCAATTAAGTTCTTGGAAGAATTAGAATGCCCAATATATAAAATTGCCTCTTTTGAGGCTACAGATATTCCCTTAGTTTCTAGAGTTGCAGAAACAAAAAAACCTCTGATAATTTCTACTGGAATGTCAAATTTTAAAGAAATTGAAGAAACTGTAAGTGTCGTAAGCCATAAAGGTTGCAAAGATCTTATTTTATTGCACTGTGTAAGCGGTTATCCGACTCCTCATGAAGAAGCTAACTTGAAAACAATTGAAGATCTTGAGAAAAATTTTGGATGTGTAGTAGGGTTATCAGATCATACTCTAGGGATTACATCTTCTATCTCTTCGGTATCCTTTGGAGCCTCTGTTATCGAAAAACATGTCACCTTATCAAGGAAGGATGGAGGCCCAGATTCTAGTTTTTCTCTTGAACCAAAGGAATTAAATGACTTATGCATTGAATCAAAAATTGCAAAAAAATCAATTGGTAAAATAAATTATGAAAAAAAACCAAGCGAAGAAGATAATTTAATTTTTAGACGTTCTATTTATGCAGTGAAAAAAATTCTAAAAGGTGAAAAATTTACAGAAGAAAATATAAAAAGCATTAGACCGGGATATGGCATTGAACCGAAGTATTTCCCATCGTTAATAGGCAAAAAAAGCTTAAGTAACTTAGAAGCAGGAGATGCATTAAAGTGGAATCATGTATTATTAAATAAAAATGAGTAGTTATGGAAACATTAAAAAGATGCACTAAATGCTTACTTCCTGAAACCCATGAAACAATAACCTTTGATGAAAAAGGTGTTTGTAATGTTTGCAATGGTCTAGAAATTAAAAATAAAAAAATAAACTGGGATGAGAAAAAAAGAGAATTTGATGAATTAATTAATCTCTATAGGGGTAAAAATGATTACGACTGCATAGTTCCTTTTAGCGGCGGAAAAGACAGTACATGGACACTTTATTACTTAATGAAGGAATATAAAATTAAGCCTTTGGTTGTTAGATTTGATCATGGCTTTCTGAGGCCAGGTCTGAATAAAAATGCTCAAAATACATTTAAAACACTTGGTGTCGATGTACTTAACTTTTCTCCAAATTGGCATCTAGTAAGAAAATTAATGCTTCAATCCTTATTAGAAAAAGGAGATTTTTGTTGGCACTGCCATACGGGAATATTTTCTTATCCAATGTGGATTGCACTAAGATATCAAGTACCTTTAATAATATGGGGAGAGCCATCAGCTGAATACACTGCATATTACAGTTATGAACAAGAAGAAGAGGTTGATGAAAAAAGGTTCAATAGATATGTAAATTTAGGAATAAGTTCTGATGATATGCTAATTAGACTTGGAGAGGATATTGACGAAAGAGACTTAAAACCATATTCATACCCGCCTTTAAAAGAGTTACGCAGATTAAACTATAGGTCTGTTTGTCTGGGCTCTTATATTCCTTGGGACGTTAAAAAGCAATCTGAGATTATTTCTAAAGAGTTAAACTGGAAAGGAGATCAAGTAGAAAACGTACCTGAGATTTATAGTTATGAAAAAATTGAATGTTATATGCAAGGGGTAAGAGATTATCTGAAATATATTAAAAGAGGTTATACAAGACCTACTCACTTGGCGTCAATTGATGTAAGGAACAAGAGAATGAAAAGGGTAGAGGGGGTAAAAATTATTGAAGAATACGAGGGTAAGAGGCCTCCTAGTTTAGATATTTTTTTAGAATATGTGGGATTGGAAGAAAAAGAATTCATTGAAATTGCAATGAGTCATGAAGTTTCTCCTCACAAGCATGACCAACAAGCAATTCGAGAAGGAAGAAAAACTCATGATTTTGATGAGTGGAATAGAAAAGCAGGTTTATCAAGAAATGAATCTTTAAATCAGGTCAAAAGATGGAAAGAAAGAAATAAATTCTAGTATATATGATAGGAATAATAGATTATGGAATGGGAAATTTATTATCTATTAGAAATTCTTTAGAAATGATTGGGGCAAATGCCGAGTTCTGTAATAAACCTGATGATTTAATGGATAAAGATAAAATTATCCTTCCTGGGGTTGGAGCATTTGGCCAGGCAATGAAAAATTTAGAAAAATCAGGATTAAAAAATGCCTTAAACTCACGCGTTTTAGAAAAAAAAATACCTATTCTAGGAATCTGCTTGGGCATGCAATTAATGTCAGATAAAAGTGAAGAAGGTGGAACATCAAAGGGATTGGGTTGGATAAAAGGAGAAGTTGTTTCAATTCATAGTGATAAGAAAAGCTTAAAGATTCCTCATGTTGGATGGAATTCAATAAATACAATCAAAAGGAATAAATTATTTTTTGGTATAAACGATAAATCTGATTTTTATTTTCTTCATTCATATCATTTAGTTCCTTTTTATAAAGAACAAGTCATCTCAACTTGTGATTATGGATCAAAATTTGCTTCTTCTGTGAATTTTAATAATATTTTTGGAGTTCAATTTCATCCAGAAAAAAGTCAGGATTTAGGTTTAAAACTATTAAATAACTTTGTAAATATTTAGTTAATTATGTTAAAAAAAAGAATAATTCCCAAGTTGTTAATGAAAACATCTTCACATGACCCATCTAAGTTAATATTAGTTTCCACATTAAATTTTGACGATTGTTTTGAGATTGGTGATCCAGTTTCTCAAGCTAAAATCTATCAAGCTCAGACAGCTGATGAACTAATTTTTTTAGATATTGAGGCTTATAAAACTAAAAATGACAATTTATTGGATGTATTAAAAAGAGCTTCTGAAGAAATTTTTATGCCGTTTACAGTAGGCGGAGGAATAAGAAGTATCGAGAGGATTAAACTTTTGATAAAAAATGGAGCTGATAAGGTTAGTGTAAATTCTGAAGCAGTAAGAAATCCATTATTTTTAAAAGAAGCTGTTGATAAATTTGGGAGCAGTACGATTGTTGTTAGTATTGATTATAAAGTTAATATTAAATCAAAAAAATATAACGTTTTTATAGACGGAGCAACTGTAGAAACTGACTTAGATCCTTTCAACTGGGCTAAAGAAGTAGAAAATTTAGGCGCAGGAGAAATTTTGTTAAATTCCATTGATCATGATGGCTGCAAACAAGGATTAGAACTTACTCTTTCAAAGAAAATAGTATCTAATTTATCCATACCTGTTGTAATTTCTGGAGGAGTAGGTAAGGCAGAACATTTCTCAGATGGATTTTCTGTAACCAATTCAAGTGGAATTTCAGCAGGGACTTTTTTTTGTTTTAGAGATCAAAATCCAATTCAAGCAAGAGCACAAATATCAAATTCAGGGATTCCAATTAGAGAAATTATTTAATCAATGAAAAAAAATCTTATTTTAGAAGGAAAATCAATAATTTTAAGGCCTATAAAAAAAAGTGATTGCAATCTCAAATACTTGAAATGGCTTCAAGATAAAGAAATTAATAAATATTTAGAAACGAGATGGAGCAAACAATCTATAAAAGGCATTAAAGAATATGTAGAGGAAATGAACAAGTCTAAAAATGATTTTTTATTTGCAATACAAGATATAAATACATCAGAGCATATTGGCAATATTAAACTAGGAAATTTAGACTTCAATCACATGTCTGGAGAGACAAGCTACTTTATAGGCAATAAAAATTTTTGGAAAAAAGGAAAAGCTTTTGAAGCAATAAATTTAATAATGGTTTTTTTCTTTGATGTCTTGAAATTAGAATATTTACTTGCAGGAGTTTATGAAACAAATACCTCTAGTAAAAAGCTTCTAAAAAAATTGGGTTTCATTCAGCAAGGAAGATTTAAAAAAAAAATAACTTCAAACGGTAAAAGAATTGACCATCTCTTCTTCGGACTTAACAAAAATCAATATGAACAAAAAAAAATCAATGTATAACTCTTTGCATGAAGACCTAGAATTATATTTCGATAGGCTTTGGCCAATTTGTAGAAGCATAACTGGTAAAGGGTATAGAGACTCTTTGAAAATATTAAAGGAACTTATACCTCTTGAGTCAATAAAATTTAAATCAGGAGATAAGGTATATGATTGGGTAATCCCTAAAGAATGGAATATTAATGAGGCGTATTTCAAAGATTCTATGGGAAAAAAATATGCTGATTTCCAATCTAATAACTTACATATACTAAATTATTCAGTTCCTTATAAAGGAAAAGTCTCTCTCAATGAACTGAAAGAACATATTCATACTATTCCAGAGCTTCCAAATGCTATTCCATATCTTACTTCTTACTATGATGACAGATGGGGTTTTTGTATGAGTCAAAACGATTTTGATAACTTAAAAAGCTCTGATTATGAGGTTTTTATAGATGCCAATAAATCTGACGGTTTTTTAGAAATTGGGGAATGCCTTTTAAAAGGAGAAACAGATAAAGAAATACTCTTTTCTTCATACTTATGCCATCCATCATTGGCAAATAATGAACTATCTGGTCCTTTAGTATTAAGTTTCCTATATAGACAAATTAAAAAAATTAAGAAAAGAAAATATTCTTACAGGTTTGTAATTCTCCCTGAGACCATAGGATCTATCGCTTACCTCAGCAAGATGGGGCAGCATTTAAAAGAAAAAATAGTTGCCGGTTATCAAATAACTTGTGTAGGTGATGAGGGCACACTTACTTATAAAAGTTCAAGAGCTAAGGATACTTTATCTGATAGGGCTGCAAAATGTGTTTTGAGCAAACATGAAGTAAAATTCAAAGAATTTGATCCATCAGTAGGTAGTGATGAAAGACAATACTGTTCTCCAGGATTTGATCTGCCAATTGGTTCCCTAATGAGAACAATGTACACAGAATATCCTGAATACCATACTTCGTTAGACAACAAAGATTTGATGAATTTTAAATCTATGTCAGAAGTGATATCTATCTATTTGGAGATAGTGAATTTAATAGAGTCAAATAATACTTATCTAAATCTTTTTCCTTATGGAGAGCCACAGTTGGGAAGAAGGGGTCTTTTCAGAACTTTAGGAGCTCAAAGAAATAGAGATGAGATTGAAAAGGCCATGTGGTGGGCTTTAAATTACTCTGATGGAAATAATGATATCATTGATATATCAAATCTTTCTTTAATTCAATGGCAATCTGTAGATGAAATTTGTACTAAACTTTTAAAAAATAATATCTTAAAAATTAAAAATTAGATTTAACACTTTAATAAGATGCTTTTTTTGATAATTTGGAATAATGAATAATTTAAAACATTTTTTAGATGATTTGTCTGTCAAGTCACCTTTACAAAAGAAAAAAGTATCTAAATTTTTTCAAGAAAATGATTTAGCTGCAAAAGAAGCTAATGATTTTATTCAAAACTATACAAAATATCTTGAATCAGAGAATATATCTTTTGATAAAGCTTTGGATTCTTATTTAGAGTTATGTAGAGACATGATAACAAGTCAAATTTATTTCATAAAAAATGGAAGATATCCTTTAGATCAAAATGAAAATCAAGCTCTAGAGAAAGTTTATAATTCAGAAAAGAAAATGAAATCGTTAATGATAGGATTAGCTCTTTCGCAAGTTCTTTGGGAGACTCACTATGAAATGTTCAAAGAATTCAAGCAACAATTATCAAGTTTCAGTAACAAAACTTTTTCATATTTAGAAATAGGACCTGGACACGGTATGTTTCTTAACGAATCCCTTCAAATTCTTGAGAAATGCGAAAGGTTTGTAGCTGTTGATATAAGTCAAACTGCAATAGACATTACAAAATCAATTATCTCATTTTTTAACGGAGTAAATAATAAGATTGAGTATGAAACAAAAAATATGATGGACATGGAAATAAATGAAAAATTTGACTTTATAACTATGGGAGAAGTTTTAGAACATGTTAATGAGCCTGAAATCTTATTGAAAAAATTGAGAGATTTACTTTCAAAGGAAGGAAAGGGATTTATTTCTACATGCGTGAACTGTCCGTCGATTGATCACGTATATCATTTTAGAAAGGTTGAAGAAATTAGACAAATGATTTCTAATTGTGATTTAGAAATTTTGTCCGAAAAAGTTTTGCCTGTTGAAAAAATGCCTTTTGATGAAGTAGTTGAAAAAAAAATAACCATTAATTATTGCGCAATTATTTCTAATAAAAATGAAAGGTAATTTCATCTTTCATCATTATGGCCTAGCAGTAAAAGACTTTTATAATTCAATAAATTTTCACAAAAATCTTGGGTATAAACTATCAAAAGAAGTATTTGATCCTATTCAAGACGTAAATTTGATTTTTTGTAAAAAATTTGGATTTCCATCTGTAGAGTTAATCAAACCTGAATCTGAAAATTCACCCATCAAAGGATACCTTAGTAGAAATCCAGAAATTATTTACCATGTGTGTTATGAAATTGATTCAAAAGAAGATATTGAGTCATTTTTCCATAAAAATTCTTATAAACTTGTTAGTGATTTTGCACCAGCAGTTCTCTTTGAAAACAAATTAGTTGCATTTTATTATGTTAGAGACTTAGGCTTAGTGGAAATCTTATTGAGAAACTAGATACCAAATGAAGTTTCATGAAATTATAAAACAAAATAGGTTGTTTTCATTTGAGCAAACTTCAAAAAAATTCAATATTTCAGTAATTGCTAATATTGCGATCGATCCAATAAAACCTCTCCTTGAATATAATCTGAGATCTTCGGGTATAAATGCTCACGTAAGTATTAGTGAATTTGACAATTATGTACAAGAAAGTACTAAACAAGAGAACGTAGATATGATAATCATTTTTTGGGAGTTAATACCAATAATTGAAAAAAACAACTTCAAAGTGTTCTACCAATCAGAAAATATTGTAAACGAAATTTATAGCCAAATAAAAAAAGAAGTTAATTTAGTAATAGAAAATTTGAAAATGTCTCCTGTTATCATTTTCAATAAGTTTTTAGAAGATCCATCTAAATCTCACTTTTATTCTGATAAAAATTTAGAGTTTCTCTCTGCGAAGTTAAACCTTGATTTAGAAAAAAATAAGAATCTTAATCTGTACATAAAAGATTTGTCTAAAATTATTATGAATTTAGGTGTTGAAAACGTTTATGATAAAAATTCTTATTATCGTTCTTCTTCACTCTACACATTAGATTTTTTAAAAGAATATTGTGAATCTATTTCTCCTATAGCTTTATCTTTAGTTGGAAAGGCGAAAAAGGTATTAGTTCTTGATTGTGATAATACTCTTTGGAAAGGAATTTTGGGTGAAGATGGAGAAAAAAACATAGAGGTTGGGGGGAGCTCTTCTGCAGGACGTATCTTTTTTGAGATTCAATCTTTGATTAAAAAGCTTTGTTTGGAGGGTATTATTTTATCCCTTTGTACTAAGAACAATTTAGAGGATATAGAGAATTTTTTCAATAATTCAGATTTGCCTTTAAATTTAGATTCTTTTGCAGTTATAAAAAGCAATTGGAATCAAAAAGATATAAATATTAAAGAGATTTCTGAAGAATTAAATGTTGGGCTAGACAGTATAGTTTTCTTAGATGATTCAGATTTTGAAATTAATCTTGTAAAAAAATCTCTTCCGGAAGTAGAATGTTTTAAGGTTCCTGAAGATGTATATACATATGTAAATTTTTTTAAAAAAATTTCTAAACTATTTTACAACCTATCATCAACATCAGAAGACATTAACAAAACTTCACATTATAAAATTGAAGTTAAAAGAAAAAAAACTCAAAGCCAATTCAAAGATATTGAGGATTACTTAAAGTCTTTAGATTTAAAGATATCTAGCTTTGTTGATAGGATAGATCACATACCTAGAGCTTCACAAATGTCTCAAAAAACTAATCAATTTAATCTTACGACTCGAAGATATTCAGAAAATGAAATTAAATCCTATGTTGAAGATAGTCTAAGCAAAGTTTTTACATTTAACGTTGAAGATAAATTTGGTGATTACGGTATTACGGCTTTAGCTATAATAAAAAAAGATAGAGCAAATGATATTGCCCATTTAGATACATTCCTGATGAGCTGTAGAATCTTAGGAAGAAATTTAGAAAAGAAAATCATTAGTTATTTAATTGATTACCTCAAAAAAGAAAAATTCTTGATTTTGAAATCAAGTTTCATAAAGTCAAATAAAAATTCTCAAGTGGAAAACTTCTATGATAATTTAGGTTTTAAAAGGTTAAAATATAAAGAGAATTTTAAAAAAGAATATTCATTAATCTTAAAAAATTTCAGACCAGATAAAATCGAATATATAAAAATTCAAGATGGAAGATAAAATAAAAAACATTATGATCAATATATTCAATTTAGACTTGGATGATACTGGTGAAGAGCTATCTGTAGAAACCATAGAAAATTGGGATTCAATTAATCATATGAATCTAGTTCTTGCTCTCGAAGAAGAATTCAAAGTAAATTTTGACGATGATGAAGTTCCAGAACTTTTGAGCTTTGACGCGATAAAACTTGTTCTTGAAAGATTGTGTTAAATGAAACAATCAAATATATCATTTGAAAAATTCAGTATAGTTCCATTCACAGAAAAATTTATTACCAATTCGTACTTAAAATGGGTTAATGATTATGAAGTAACAGAATTCTTAGAAATTAGACACAAAAAATTCATTATGGCAGATTTGTACGAATATTTTGAATCATTCAAAGACGCAGACAACAAATATCTTTTTGCAGTAATTTGCAATTTATCTAAGAGACATATAGGCAACACGACTATTTATGACGTTGACCATGTAAATAAAACTTTTGATATCGGATATCTTATTGGAGAGAAAGAATTTTGGAATACAACAGCAGGGTTTGAAACTCTTATAATGTCTTTAAATTTTGCTTTTGACTTTTTGAAACTAAGAAAATTTTTTGGAGGAGTCTACTCATCCCATTTGACCTCTAGATTTAATTTGTCTAAAGCGGGTTTTAAGGTTGAAGCAAAATTAAAAGAAAAATATCTTCATAAAAATAAACTTGTTGATGAAGTCATTTATTCTCTTGAAAGTGAAAAATGGAAAGGTATTAAAAAAAAATTCAAGATAAAATGAATGATCTTGCAAATCTTTTAAGAGAATTATTTTTAATTAATAGATCTCTCCTAGGAAAAGGATATGACGACTCTTTGAACAAGATTAGACAAATTATTCCAATTCAAAAACATAAATTTCCATCAGGAAAAAAAATAGGAAGTTGGACTATACCAAAGGAATGGCTAGTTAAGGAGGCATTCATTAAGGACGCGGAAGGAAGAGTGGTTGTAGATTATAAAAATAATCCTCTCCATCTTTGGCAATATAGTAAAAAAATAAATAAAAAAATATCCCTTGAAGAATTAAAAAAACATATTTCGTATTCTAAAGAATGCAAAGGCGGTATTCCTCTAAAAGTTTGTTATTACAATGATAGTTGGGGATTTAGCTTGAAAGAGGAGCAGTTTAAAAAATTAAAAAAAAATTTTTATCATGTAAAAATTGATTCTCAATTTCAAAATGGAAATTTACAAATAGGACATCTCTACATACCGGGAAAATCGAAAAATGAAATAATTATTGACTCAGTTCTTAGCTGTCCAAATTTAGCTAATAATTTATCCGGAGCAGTTGTTTCAACTTTTCTTGCAAAATACATTTTAAATAGAAAGAAAAACTATTATTCTTATAGGTTTTTATTCACTCCAGAGACAATAGGCCCCCTAACTTTTGGCTTAAATGAAAAATATGATAAAGAAAATTTTATTGGTGGGTTGAGCCTGATAAATCTTGCCGATTCATCCAAATCTTTCAACTATAAACTTTCAAGGTCAGGAAACACAATTATTGACAAGGCTTTTAAAAAGCTTTCTAAGCGAAATTTGGATAAAGTTTATTTGAAAAAATTTAATGTAACGACCGGCTCTTGCGGAAATGAAAAGGCTTATAATTCTTTGGGGTTGAATTTAAATTTTGGAGTTTTATCTCGCAAAAGGATAGGATCTTATAAAGAATATGATACCTCTAGAGATGACTTGTCTTTTATAAACAATGTCAATCTGTTTAAAAGCTATAAGTTCTGCTTGAAATTTATTGAAGAAATAGAAAAGTTAACTATCTACAAATATAATTTCAAAGGAGAACCTTTTTTAACTAAGTTTGGTATAAAAAATATTTTTGAAAATGACG
>MDTG01140773.1_pt1 | contig 11075 bp, 9 predicted proteins | sample 811421 | NCBI WGS metagenome assembly MDTG01 (sample SAMN05326645, study PRJNA326480) | marine metagenome | isolation source: seawater | place: Pacific Ocean: South East | collected 2011 | reverse complement strand
GGAGATGGAGAATTAAAAAATAAGTATGAAAAATTAATTCAGGATTTAAGAATTGTACAAAGAATTAAAATTTTTAACTGGACAGATAATATTTCTCAATATTTAAATGTTGCAAATGTATTAGTTTGCCCATCAATACACGAACCTTTTGGCAATATAATAATTGATGGATGGGCTCACAAAGTTCCGGTTGTAGCATCAGACGTTGGAGGTCCATCAATTTTAATAAAAAATGGTTTTAATGGTCTAAAATTTGAGAAAGGTAATGTAGTTCAATTAGCTGAATTAGTAAGAAAAGTGATAGTAAATAAAAATATTAGTAATAAGATTGCTAAAAATGGGTACTTAACTTATCAAAAATTTTACACAGAAGATGTTATTACACAGAAATATATTAATTTTTTTAGAAAGATAAGCTGTTAATGTGTGGCATAGCCGGTATTTCATTAAAAAAACCTAATAATAGGTTGTCCAAAGATTTTTTAAAAATTTCAAATTTTCTCTCTCATAGAGGACCTGATAATAAAGGTTTTTTTCAAAATTCTAGGCTCTCCATGATACATACTAGATTATCAATTATTGATGTTTCAGGAGGAAAACAACCGATAAGAAATGAAGGCTTAGTTTTGGCTGCTAATGGAGAAATATACAACGATTTGGAAATTAGAAAAAAAAATCAAGATTTTAATTTTAAAACAAATTCAGATTCTGAGTCGATTCTAGCTGTTTATAGAAAATATGGTTTGGATGGTTTTAAACGTTTAAGAGGAATGTACGCATTTTCTCTTTATGACAAAAAAAAAGATCAACTTATTTTGTGTAGAGACGAGTTTGGAATAAAACCATTATATTTTTCAATTATACCAGATGGAATAATTTATAGTTCAGAAATACAGGCTTTAAGAGCTGTTTTAAATTCGAAACAATCGATAAAAAAAAATAAACTTTCTGAATTTTTGCAAATGCAATTTTGTAGCGGCAATGAAACTATTTTTAAAAACATATTTAGAGTTAGACCGGGCGAAAGACTTATTATAAGAGAGGGACAAATTATAAAAAGTAAGATTTTTTCGCCATTATCTTCAGTTCAATATTCAAATAAAGTTATTGATAATAAATTCATATCTAAAACACTTCTAGATTCTGTAAAAGTACATCAAAGAAGTGATGTTCCATATTGTTTGTTTTTTTCTGGTGGTGTTGATTCAATGTTAATTTTATATTTTATGAATAAGTTAAATAGATCTAAAATTAAATCTTTTAGAGTCAAATTTGATGGTCAAAATGATTTTTCTAGTGAATATTTGAAATCTCTTACTAACAGCTTCAATACGGAATTTGAAGATATAAACTTCACAGAAAATGATTTTTGGAAATATTTACCTCTAGCTGCAAAATTTTCAGATGATCCTGTAGCCGATTATGCAATGCTTCCAACTTTAAAACTTGCAAAAAGAGTCTCAGAGCAAAATTTTAAAGTTGTTTTATCTGGAGAAGGTGGTGATGAGATATTTGCTGGTTATGGTAGATATAAGAAATATTTTAGTTTCTTTAAAAATAAATACTTTAAAGGTTCTTTTAATAGATTAATAAATTTGGATAAAAAAGTAAATAATTGGGATTTTGATCTTAAAAAGTTAACTGAGAATGTTAATAATCTCTCACTTTCTAAACTTCAGAAACATCAATGGTTTGATTTTAACAATTGGTTACCTAATGATCTTCTTATCAAACTTGATAGATGCTTAATGGCTTATGGTCTTGAGGGTAGAACTCCTTTTATAGATAAGGAAGTATTTAAAAATTTTTTTTTAATTGATGATAGGTATAAAATTAAACAAAATACTGGAAAATTTTATATTAAGAGTTTTTTACAAAAAGAAATAGACTTTTATGATCCCTTTCTAAAGAAAAAAGGATTTACGGTTCCAATTAAAACCTGGATTCCTAAAAAAATAAATTTGATACAGAAAATACTTCCCAAAGTTGAATTGATTAGAGAATTTTTTTCTAAAAAAGAAATTTTAGAGTTATGTTATATTTCTAAAAATAATAAAGATGCGTTAAGACCATTGTGGCATTTAATTTTTATCTCATGCTGGTATGCTATTCATATACAAAAAGTAAAAATTGAAGGAAATTTTTTTGATTTAATGGAAAATATTAGATGAATAAGAAAGACAAATTAGATTTGATACTTTTAAATGGAAAAGTTGTTCTTCCAAATGAAACTATAGAAGAGCTTGATTTGGGAATTAAAGATGGAGTTATAAAAGAGATTGGTAATTTATCAAGATCAAGTTCTATAAAAAAAATTGATTTAAGAAAATTAACAGTCATTCCTGGAGCAATAGACACTCAAGTTCATTTTAGAGAACCTGGACTAATTCATAAAGAGGATATTTCACATGGAACCATGGCTGCAATTTTAGGCGGTATAACTACTATTTTTGAAATGCCAAATACTTCACCAGCAACCATTGATAAAAAACAATTAGATCTAAAACTTAAAATAGCTCATAGTAATTCATACTGTAACTTTAGTTTTTTTATTGGGGCAGCTAAAAAAAATATTACTCATTTATCTGTGCTAGAGTCACTTGAGGGGTGTTGTGGTGTAAAAATTTTTATGGGTTCTTCAACAGGAGATTTATTAGTTGAGGATGACGATAGTTTGAGAAAAATTCTTTCTTCGGTAAATAGAAGGGTCGCAATTCATAGTGAGGATGAATACAGGCTTAGAGATCGTAAGACTATTCTAGAAAAAAAAGATGTGTCTATTCTAGATCATCCGATTTGGAGAGATGAAATAACGGCAATAAAAAGTACTCAGAGACTAATTAAAATTGCAAACGAACTAAAAAAACAAATACACATTCTACATATTTCAACAAAAGATGAAATTGAAATAATAAAAAATAATAAAAAATTTGTTACCTGTGAAGCTACTCCTCAACACCTTTTTTTTCAATCTCCAGAATGTTATGAAAAGCTAGGCTCTTTTGCACAAATGAATCCACCAATCCGAGATAAATCTCATCAAGCTGGATTATGGAAGGGAATAGAAGATAAAACGGTTGATGTTATTGGTTCGGACCACGCACCACATACCCTGGAAGAGAAGATGCAACCATATCCAAAATCTCCATCAGGAATGGCTGGTGTTCAAACGTTATTACCTATTATGTTAAATTTTGTTAATGATGGAAAACTTTCAATTCATGATTTAGTTAGATTGGTAAGTTATAACCCATGTAAAATATATAATATTAAAAAAAAAGGTCAGATTAAGATAGGCTTTGATGCTGATTTGGTGGTAGTTGATATAAACAAAAAATTTAAAATAACAAATAGTTGGATTGCCAGTAAGTGTAAATGGACACCGTATGATCAAATCAAAGTCACAGGTTTCCCTGTTTCCACCATTGTAAATGGAAATATAGTTATGCAGGATAATCAAATTCTAGGTAATCCAAAAGGTAAAAAAGTTAAATTTTAGTATGAACCTTTCTTAAGGTTACACTTAAGATTTCTTTTTCTGAGCACCCAAAAGATTTAGTAATTTTTCTAATTGCAATTTTTTCGGCGGTTTCTTTATTATCTGCTTGAACATATTCGTTAGCTTTTCCAAAAATACTCACTTCAATTTCAACTTCATACCAAAACATCATTTTTCAGTCTTATTAATTATTACGCTAATTGTCGCATCACCCGTAACATTTACTGAAGTTCTTAACATATCCAGAAATCTATCTACCCCCATGATTATTGCAATACCTTCAAGTGGAAGTCCAACTTGATTTAAAACCATTCCAAGCATTATTATACCAACACCTGGCACCCCAGCTGTTCCTATTGATGCTAAGGTTGCAGTAATAATTATAGAAACAAAGTCATTAAACATTAAGTCAATTCCATATAAATTAGCTATAAAAACTGTTGCAACTCCTTGCATTATAGCTGTACCATCCATATTTATAGTGGCTCCAAGAGGTACAGTAAAAGAGGCTATTTTTTTTCTAATTTTCAAATTATCTTCAAGACTTTTTAAGGTTACAGGAATAGTTGCACTACTACTTGATGTAGAAAACGCAAAAATAATAGCATCCTTTATTCCAATAAAAAAATCTTTAATCTTTGTCTTTCCAAGAAGTTTAACTAAAGGGATATACACAAATAAAACTTGAATACCCAATGCAAGAACAACAACTAAAAAATATTTAATTAATTCGAAGATTGTCGAGATACCCTGAGAAGCAAATGTTTTTGAAATTAAACAAAATATACCAAACGGTGCTATTTTAAGTATTATTCCTAAAATCTTCATTATAGAATCATTAATTTCATTAAAAAATTTTTTAATAGAGTTATTATTTTTTACTAATGAAATACCACTTCCCATTAAAATTGAAAAAAAAATTACTTGAAGCATATTACCAGATGCAAGTGATTTAAATGGATTGTCAGGAACAATGTTTAAAAAAGTGTCTATGAGCGACGGTGCTTTATTGACGATTATGTTTTGATCTGTATTAAGATTATTGACTTCAGATCCTGGCCCGATGATACTCGCTAAATTTAATGATAAGGTAATTGCTAAAAAGGTTGTCGTTATATATAAAATGATAGATTTTAAGCCAATTCTGCCTAAGCTATTAAGATTTTTTAGATTGCAAACACCACAAACTAATGAAAAGAAAACAACAGGGACAACCATCATTTTTAATGTTTTAAGAAATAATTCACCTCCAAAAGTTAAAAAAATTAATATGTTATTGGATGATGGTATTTCAAAAAGATTTAATATCACACCCAAAACAACACCAAGCGAAAAGCCATATAAAATTTTGGAGGTCAAATTTTCTTGCATATGGTGCCCTCTACTGGTTACGCTCCAGTGGCTGAGTCTTACCAAGACCCTGTTTTACTATTAAACTAAGAGGGCTCTTTTTAAGTAAGAAGTAAAATCTAGAAATAGTCATACAAATAGGAAACTAAAATTGTTAATTAGATACCTTTGATTATAAGATTGTAAAACCAAAAGTAAAATTAAAGTTTTGAAATAAGCCTAACAAAATTTTCCGAAAATAATTTTGAATTAAATAAACAACTTTTCTGAAATTTTGCGGATTGTTTTTTTTTTGAAAATTTTTGTCTCTTTAATTTTGAAAATTCTAATGCATTTTCAATATAATCATCTTTATCATTTGAAATCAAATTCTTCATATCTAGATTTTTATTTATACTTTCGCCACATCTAAACATTATCGAATCATTCTTCATTGTTAGAATTGGTACCCCCATATATGCAGATTCAAAACTAGTTGTTCCACCATTGTAAGGAAAAGTATCTAAATTTAAATCAACTAAATTAAATGAGTTTAAGTAAGTTTTTCTATCTCTTGATAATGCAAATCTTAGTCGAGAACTTTTAATACCTTTGGCCATAAAAAATTTAACAATTTTTTTCTTATCATATTCTCGATGAATCCCATTATTAAAAAAAAGATAACTGTCTTTTTTTTTTAATAAAATCTCCGACCAAGTTTCAAGTACATTATTATTAAGTTTTTCTGGTCTTTGAAAACATCCAAAAATAGTATGATCAGAATTATTCTCTATGATATCAATGTTTTTAAATTCTGACTTTGAATACATGCACCAAATATTATCCATTCTTAAAATTTTTTCTGTGAAATTTTTATCATCTTTTTCAGGAGTAGCAAAATGATCACCTAGAATATAATCCATTTCTTTTATACCTGTAGAAGCAAGCCATCCAGCCCATGAAATTTGAATAGGCGTAGGTTTATACTTAAAAATTTTTAATTTATTCCCTTTCGTTAAACCTGACATATCAAACAAGCAATCTAGATTAAGCTTATAAATGTTTTCGGAGATTTCTTCACTGTTTTGGTTGCAAAAATTCCATGAAGTATATTTCTTACAAAAATTAGAAATTTCATCTTCAACTCCACCTGTATTAAAAATAGTAATTTCAATTCTTTTTGAAAGATTAGGTAACAAGTCTTTTAGAAAATATCCGATTGGATGGTTTCTTATATCTGGTGAAACGAATCCAATTTTAATTTTTTTTCTCTTAATTTTGTTGAATAGAAAAATTGAAGTCTTGTCAGTGATTTTATCTGAATAATATTCAATTATTTTTTTATAATTATGATCATCTCCAACATATGTATAACCCTGAATAGTAGGGATTATTTTGCTTAAAGATTCAGGTTCTATTTTTATTAGCTTTTTGAAATAGTTTTCAGATTTTTTAAATTTTTTTTGGAGTAGAAATACTCTTGCTATATTTTCTAAAATTATCTTATCATTAGGATTAATTTCTAAAGCTTTTTCTAAATTTTTTATTGCTAATGATGTGTTTTCTTGTCTCAAGTATAAAGTAGCAATATTTACAATTGCTGGGTAAAAATTCTTATTAATATTTAAACATTTTCTGTAAAATTTTTCTGCTTTTTCAAATTCTAAAATTTCTAAATAAAGATTTGCTTTGTTAAAATAAACTAGATAATTGGAGGGATCAATTTTTATTGCTTCATCAAATTTTTGTATTGCACTAAGATATCTTTTAAGTTCTCGGAGAGCTACACCATAATAATTAAAAATAAAATCATTAACGAAGTCATTCTTTTCGAGTTTTTCAAAAATTAAAATTGCCTCCTCAAAATTCTTAAGTGCTATATTGCATCTCCCAAGTTTTTCTAAAATAGAAAAATCTTCAGATATGTCTATTGACTTTAAATAAAATTTTTTTGCCTCTAAAAAATTATTTTTTTTAAAATAAATATCAGCTAACTCATTGTAAATTTTTAAATTCTTAGGGTCTAATGCTAGTTTCCTTTTTAAAACTTCTATTTGAGAACACATATTCTTAGTTTGAATAAAACTTTAGCAAGTTAAATTGAACCAGGAATATAGTTGAAGCTTTTTGGTGTTACTTTATTCCAGTATACATTAAGCCTTGGATCAGCAACCTCTTTCCCCCCTTTTTTTATTAACTCTCCTTTGAAAGCTTTCGGATAAATTTGATCTGCCAATCTAATATCACTCTCAGAAAGTCTTCTTACAATATGCCTTCTATTGAGTTCCTCAGGATGATTAACGCCAACAGCCTCAAGCAATTCTTTTAAAACAAACAGAGTGTTTTTGTGAAAATTAGAAGCTCTTTTTGAGCGATCTTCGATGTCAATTGCTCTATATCTCATTGGATCCATTGTAGCAATTCCTGTTGGACATTCTCCTGTGTGACAAGATCTACATTGAATGCAACCTATTGAAAACATGAATGGTCTTGCCATATTAACCCAATCAGCTCCTAATGCACAAACATGTGCAATGTCAAAAGCTGAAACTATTTTACCTGAAACTCCTATCTTAACATTATCTCTTAAATTTGACCCAACCAACGCATTATCCACAAAAACAATCGCATCTTTTAACGGACATCCAATATGATCAGTAAATTCAGCAGGTGCTGCACCAGTTCCACCTTCGGAACCATCAACTGTAACGAAATCAATTATTCTTTTTTGAGAGACCATTGTTTTAACTATTGATATAAATTCCCATGGATGTCCAATGCATAATTTTATTCCTACTGGTTTGCCACCTGACAGCTTTTTTAACTTATGAACAAAGTCAAGTAATTGTGATGGATTAGAAAACTGTGTATGTTTAGGAGGAGATATACAATCTTTTCCAATTTCAATACCTCTTGTTCTAGCGATCTCTTCAGTAACTTTTGGCGCTAATAGCATTCCTCCATGCCCAGGTTTGGCACCCTGACTTAATTTAATTTCAATCATTTTGACTTGAGGATTCTTTGCTTTCCTTGAAAATTGCTCAGAACAAAAATCTCCATTTTTTTTTCTGCATCCAAAATATCCTGTTGAAATTTGCCAAATAGTGTCTCCACCTCCATCTTTATGATAAGGAGATAAGGAACCTTCACCTGTATTGTGAGCAAATCCACCTATTTGTGCAGCTTTATTTAAAGAGGTAATTGCTGGTGGAGAAATTGCACCAAATGATGTTCCAGAAATATTTAGAACGGACATCAAATAAGATTTATTTCCATTACCAACTTTTGTTCTAAAATTACTGCTTTTGATATTTGATGGTGTTATTGAGTGATTTAACCATACAAAATCATTTTCATACATTTTTTCCAATGACCCAAATGGTCTTACACCTCCCTCATCCTTTGATCTTTGATAAACCATACTTCTTTGGTTTCTAGAATAAGGTAACTCATCATCATCAGATTCCCAATAATATTGTCTTAATTCCGGTCTTATACTTTCTAGAAAGAATCTAAATCTACCAAGGAGTGGAAAATTTGATAAAACGGATCTTTTTTTCTGAAGAAAATCCTTCAATGAAATCAGAAATAATAAAAAAGAAAATAAAAAGAATGGAAATGATAAAAGAAAATAGAAAGATGAAATCAAGAAAACTGCAGAAAAAAAGCCAGTGTATACAAGTAAAGAATATCTTCCCCAAATGATTTCCCTCATAGTCATCTATTTTATCAAATTTAGATGCGAAAAAAAAGAAAGAATGATAGTAATTTTTTTGGAAATTAAATATTTAATTATTTTCTTAAAAATTTTAAAACAAAATTGTTTCATTTTAAATAATTTTACTATTTAATCTTATTAAAAAAATGGATGAAAAAAAAATACAACTCTTATTAAGAAATTTTGCAAAAAAAAGAGATTGGCAGAAATTTCATACTCCCAAAAATTTAGCTACTTCCATAAGTATTGAAGCTGCAGAGTTACTTGAAATATTTCAATGGTCTGGTGATGAATTAAATATTGAAAAAGATAAAAGAATTAAACAAAAAATAAGTGAGGAGATTGCCGATATTTTACTCTATACTTTTAGATTTTGCGATTTGAATAATTTAGATGCTGAAAAAATTTGTTTGGAAAAAATTAAAATTAATGAGAGAAATTATCCAATTTATTTATCTAAGGGAAAATCTACTAAATATACTGAACTCGAAAAATATAATAGTAACAAATTTTCAAGAAGAGGCAAATTTTTGAAAGAAAATTTACTTAAAAGAAAAAGGAGAACTAATGGGGATAATGCCTGATTTTTGGATAAAAGAAATGGCGAAAAAAAATGATATGATAAATCCTTTTGTTGAAAAGCTAGTAAAAAAAAATGTTTTATCTTATGGTTTATCGTCATATGGATATGATGCAAGAGTATCAAATGATTTTAAGGTCTTTACAAATGTTGATTCAGCTACGGTTGACCCAAAAAAATTTTCAAATTCAAGTTTTGTAGATAGAAATGGAGATTTTTGTATTATTCCTCCCAATAGTTTTGTTCTGGCCCAGACAGTTGAGTATTTTAAAATTCCAAGAGAAACCCTTGTAATTTGTGTTGGAAAATCAACTTATGCAAGATGCGGCATAATAGTGAATGTGACTCCTCTTGAGCCTGAATGGGAAGGTCATGTTACTTTGGAATTTTCAAATACCACACCACTACCTGCAAAGATTTATGCAAACGAGGGTGCAGCGCAATTTCTTTTTTTTCATGGTAAAGAAATTTGTAAAGAGTCTTATTCTGATAGAAAAGGAAAATACATGTTTCAAAAAGGTGTAACTTTACCAAAGTTATAAGATGGATAAAATACAAATTATTGGGGGTAAGGCTCTTGATGGAAAGATTAACATAAGTGGATCAAAAAATTCTGCTTTACCAATTCTTGCTGCTACACTTCTAACGGATAGAAAATTTACCATCAGCAATGTTCCAAAATTATCTGACATTTATTCAATGATTGAATTATTAAATTCTTTAAATGTAAAAACAGATTTTAAAAAAAATATTTTCTTTTCAAAAGCCTCTAAACCAAAAACACTTGTTGCATCATATGATTTGGTGAGAAAAATGAGGGCATCCTTTTTGATCTTAGGTCCTTTACTTGCAAGATATGGTTTTGCAGAGGTATCCATGCCAGGTGGTTGCGCAATTGGTTCTAGACCCGTAGATTTGCATATTCGTGGATTGAAAAAAATGGGAGTAAATTTTATTATTAAAGATGGTTACGTGAGAGGAATGATTGAAGGACGTTTAAAGGGCTGTGATATTAAACTAGAAAAAAAATCAGTGGGTGCAACAGAAAACTTTATGATGGCAGGATCTTTAGCGAATGGAAAAACTACTATAATTAATGCTGCTAGGGAACCAGAAATTACTGATCTAGGAAATTTTTTGAATAAAATGGGTGCTCAAATTAGAGGTCATGGAACAGACGTTATTGAAGTTATAGGTAAAAATAAATTAAACGGATGTAAATTTAAAATTATGCCTGATAGAATAGAGGCGGGTACATTTGCACTATGTGTTTTAGGTTGTTCAGGAAAAATTATTTTGCAAAATGTAAATGAGGTTATTTCTGATCATCTACAAAATATTTTCTTGCCACTAAAACAATTGAAGTTTGAGAAAATGAAAAAAAATACAGAACTTAAGGTTTACAGAGATAGCCCTGTTACATCATCATTAAAGATAAAAACTGCTCCTTATCCAGGTTTTCCAACTGATCTACAAGCTCAACTAATTGCTGCATTAACAATTTCAAAAGGTATTTCTGAAATTAGTGAGAATATTTTTGAAAATAGATTTATGCATGTTAGTGAATTAAAAAGAATGGGCGCCAATCTTATTCTAGATAAGAAGAAAGTTAAAGTTAAAGGAAAAAAAAGAATCTTTGGCGCTGAGGTGATGGCAACGGATTTAAGAGCATCATCAAGCTTAATAATTGCAGGTTTGATGGCAGAAGGAAAAACACTTATAAATAGAGTTTATCATCTTGATAGAGGTTATGAAAATATTGAAGAAAAACTAAAAAGATGCGGAGCATTAATAGAAAGAATAAAATGAAAAAAATAATTTTCGCTGTTCCAAAAGGCAGAATCTTAAATGAACTTATCCCAATTATGAGCAAAGTTGGTATTACACCTGAAAGGGAATTCTTTAGTTCAGACTCTAGAAAACTTATGTTTAAAACAAATAATAAAGAT
>MDTG01309933.1_pt1 | contig 11076 bp, 10 predicted proteins | sample 811421 | NCBI WGS metagenome assembly MDTG01 (sample SAMN05326645, study PRJNA326480) | marine metagenome | isolation source: seawater | place: Pacific Ocean: South East | collected 2011 | reverse complement strand
TAACTTCTATGCATATTTTCCTGGTGGTGCTTCAGGAGGAATTTTACCTGCATCAATGAACAATATTCCATTGGATTTTGATACATTAAATGAATATGGGTGCTTCATAGGATCAGCTGCAATTGTAATTTTATCTGACCAAGATAAAGTAGCCCAAGCTGCCTCTACAACAATGGGCTTCTTTCTTCATGAATCTTGCGGAAAATGTACACCATGTAGGGTTGGGACGTCTAAAGCAACAGAAATGATGAAAGAGAAAAAATGGAATGTTCCTCTTCTTAAAGAATTATCTGAGTGCATGTCTGATGCATCTATTTGCGGACTTGGCCAGGCAGCCTCAAATCCTCTTAAATCTGTCATAAAATATTTTCCTAATGAACCGGAAACCAGTAAATCATGAATCAAATTATCAATAAAGTTAAGAGGATATTCTAGTGGCTGTTAATCCAAAAGAAATCACTCAAAGAAATTTTGTATCCATTAAAATTAATGGTAAAAGTTACTTTGGGGATCCTAGTGAAACTATACTTCAGATTTCAAAAAGAAATGGGATTGAAATACCTCATCTTTGTTATAAAGAGGGTATGAGACCAGATGGAAATTGTAGAGCATGCATGGTTGAAATTGAGGGTGAAAGAGTTCTCCAACCCTCATGTGTGAGGACAATTTCTGATGGCATGATTATAAATACCGATTCTAATCGTGTTAAAAGTTCTCAAAAAATAGTTCTAGAACTTTTATCTTCAGATGTCTCAGATAAGGTATACAAAAAGAAAAGTGAATTAACTGATTGGGCTCATAAACTAGAAATTAAAAAAAATAGATTTCCCTCGAATGTCCAAGAAAAACATGATCTTACTCACCCTGCGATAGCCGTTAACCTAGATGCATGTATCCAATGCACAAGATGTGTTCGCGCATGTCGTGAAGAGCAAGTAAATGATGTGATTGGCTATGCAAATCGAGGCTTTAAATCTGAAATAGTATTCGATATAGATGACTTTATGGGCGAGAGTACGTGTGTAGGTTGTGGTGAATGTGTGCAAGCATGTCCAACTGGGGCTTTAATGCCATCTAAAGAAGTTGCATTAAATACGCCAGATAAAAAAGTTGAAAGTGTTTGTCCGTATTGCGGGGTTGGTTGTTTGCTAACTTATAATGTTAAAGAAGACAAAATACTTTTCGCAGAAGGAAGAGATGGTCCGGCAAATCTAAGCAGATTATGCGTCAAAGGAAGATATGGATTTGATTATATTCATAACGATGGAAGACTAACAAAACCCTTGATTAGAAAAAAAGGAGTTAGCAAAGACATTGATTTGCGATCATATGATTTTGATAATATTGATGAAATCTTTGAGGAAACAACATGGGAAAACGCTCTTGATGTGGCAATTAATGGATTTAAAAAAATCAAAGATCAAAAGGGGCCATCAGGTCTTGCTGGTTTTGGTTGCGCTAAAGGCTCTAATGAAGAAGCATATTTATTTCAAAAATTAATAAGGACTGGTTTTAATACCAATAACGTTGATCACTGCACGAGATTGTGTCATGCATCATCCGTGGTTGCGCTTCTAGAGATGGTAGGGTCTGGTGCTGTATCAAACCAAGTTGCTGATGTAACAGAAGCAGAAGTTATAATCATTATTGGTTCAAATCCTACAGTCAATCATCCAGTTGCCGCAACATTCATGAAGAACGCAGCAAAAGAAGGAAAGACTCTAATTGTTATGGATCCAAAAAGAACAGACATATCTAGACATGCAAATTATTATCTTCAATTTAAGCCTGATACTGATGTAGCAATGCTCAATGCCATCATGAAATCAATCATTGACCAGGATTTAGTAGATAAAGAATTTATTAAAAATAGAACCAAAGATTATGATAAGTTAAGGAATCATTTAAAAGACTATTCTCCAAAAATTATGTCAAAAATTTGTGGGATACCTGAAGAAACTCTAAATGAAGTTGCCAGATTATACGCAAAATCGAAGGGCTCTATGATTTTCTGGGGTATGGGTGTATCTCAACATGTTCATGGTACTGATAATGCTAGAGCACTAATTTCACTTGCATTAATGACAGGTCAAATTGGAAGACCCGGTACAGGTTTACATCCATTGCGAGGTCAAAATAATGTTCAAGGCGCATCTGATGCTGGTCTTATTCCAATGGTATTTCCAGATTATCAAAGAGTTGATAATCCAGAAATTAATAAGTTCTTTGAGGATTTTTGGGGCTCTAAACTAGATAAAAACCCGGGGCTGACTGTTGTTGAAATCATGGATGCAATCGTAGCTAAGGACCTTACAGGGTTGTACGTGATGGGTGAAAACCCAGCCATGTCGGACCCTGATCTTAATCACGCAAGAAAAGCTTTATCAAGTTTGGATCATTTAGTGGTTCAAGATATTTTTGTGACAGAAACTGCATTTTTTGCAGATGTAATTTTACCAGCCTCTGCATTTCCAGAAAAGACAGGTAGTTTCACTAATACAGATAGGAGAGTTCAGCTAGGAAGACAAGCTGTTAACCCACCAGGGAAAGCAAAACAGGATCTTTGGATTATTCAAAAAATTGCACAAGGCATGGGACTGAATTGGGATTATAATGGGCCACAAGAAGTATTTAAAGAGATGACGCAATGTATGCCAACTATAGCAGGCATAACATGGGAAAGATTAGAACAAGAAGATTCAGTGACTTATCCATGTAATACAGAAGATGATCCAGGGCAACCAGTTATTTTTACTGATGAATTTCCTACTCCGGACGGTTTAGCGTCATTTAAGATTTCACCATTTAAGAATGCGGATGAACTTCCAGATAAAGACTTTGAGTATATTCTTATTACTGGAAGGCAGCTTGAGCATTGGCACACTGGTAGTATGACTCGAAGGGCAAGCTTGTTGCATGAAATCGAACCTGATCCTTTTGCTAATATGTGTCATGAAGATATGAAGAAGCTTGGTGTTAAAGATGGCGATATCATTACAATACAATCTCGAAGAGGTAAGATTGATGTATATGCGAGAAGAGATGATGGACTCCAGCTAGGTCAGATATTTGTTCCGTTTTGCTATGTTGAAGCTGCAGCAAACGTATTAACTAATGCGGCTCTTGATCCGGATGCAAAAATCCCCGAATTTAAATTCTGCGCTGTGAAGATTTCAAAAAAGATAGTACATTAAATTTGCAAAATAAAGCTCTTAATGAATATTTAGATCAACTCAAAGATTTAATTAGTAAAAATGATTTTATATCATGTATTGATATATTATTAGAGGCAATTAAGTTCTATCCAAACGACTATAAATTGAAATTAAACCTAGGGAATATATATAAAGTTCTGGGTGATATATCAAATGCAAAAGAAACTTATAATTCTCTATTAGTTACACCTTATAAAATAATCTCACAGAATAATTTATCTTTATTGTTGCTTGAAGAAGGAGAAATAAATGAGTCTATTAAGAATGCGCGTGAGGCAGTAGCAGCCGATCCTGATTATTTAGATGCAAAATTTAATTTGTCTCTAGGCCTATTTGAAAATAAAGAATACTCGGAGTCACTAAAAATTTGTAACGAGCTATTATCAGATAATACTTACAAGCATAGAGCATATGAGCTTAAAATTAGAATTAGTCAAATTATTTGCTCGTGGAGCTCATTCGACGAAACACAAGAAATATTAAAATCTAACCAGATGGTTGTTCATCCTTTCCTTCATATTTCGAACATAATAGACGAAGAGGCAAATTACAATAATGCAAAGAAATGGAGTAATAATTTTGTAAAGGAAACAAAAGAAAAACATCGTGGAAATGCTTTTGAAAAAATTAAATTGGGCTTTTTATGTGGCGAAATAAGAAATCATCCTACTTTTTATCTTATAAAGAATATTTTCAAGAATATGAAAAGCTCTAATGTTTCAATGTATATGTTTTCTTACAATCATCATGATGAAGAAAAAAAATATATTGAAGAAAATTTTGAGAAATTTTTAGATATAACAAATCTAAGTTTTCTAGATTCACGTAAAATGATTAAGAATTATCAACTTGATGTGCTTATTGATTTGACAACTATCATATCCCATAACAGAGTTAATATACTTGATAAAAGTATAGCTAAAATAATCATTTCATATCTTGCGTTTCCAGGAACTACAGGTAATAGCATATATGATTATATATTAACAGATAAAACAGTTACTCCAGAAAAGATGCAAAAATATTATGTTGAAGAATTTTTATACCTGCCAGGAAGCTACCAAATCAACAATGGAAAGTTAAATACAAAAATAAAAACAAAAAGACAATCATATGATTTGCCTAATGACAGTGTAGTTTTAGGATGTCTCAATCAATCTTTCAAACTAGATCCGAGATTTTTTAATATTTGGGTAAATATCTTAGAAGAGCATGGAAAAACATGCCTATGGTTGCTTGATGAAGGAGATGAAATGAAAAATAATATCTATAGTTTCATAAACAATAGGATTGATTTAAATAGGATCATATTTGCTGAAAAAATTAGTTATGAAAAACATTTACAAAGAATCCAACATATAGATATAGCCCTTGATACACGAATCTATAATGGGCACACAACATCTATAGAGATGCTTCAAGCAGGTATTCCCTTGGTAACCCTTAAAGGTAATCATTTTGCCTCAAGAGTTAGTGCAAGTATTCTCAATACTCTTGGAGTAAATCATCTTATTACAGATACTGAGACTGAATATAAAAATAAGATAGTATCGCTAATCGATAAAGATTATCGTGCGGCTATAAAAGCTGAAATTATTCGTAAAATGAAAACATCAAAAATTTTGAATAATAAAGATTTTTCTGACAATTTCACTAAAAAAATTTATAGTGTAATCACATAACACTTTTAGACTTTTCAATTACCAGTATAGTATCTTTTGTAATTCCCACATCATGAACTCTAAGATAGGTTGCTCCTTCAAGAGCGCAAATAGCAAATGACGCAAGATTAGCGACCTTTAAGTCATTTTTTGTTTCTATTCCATCAAATAGTTTTGATGAAAATCTTTTATTGCTTGTGCCAATACAAATATTCCGATGAATTTTAAATACATAATCTAAGTTTCTTATAATTTTTAAGTTATCATCTCCAGATTTTCCAAATCCTATACCAGGATCTATAATTATTTTCTTTTCTTCTATACCTGCTTTAATACATGATTCTATACGTTCACTAAAGAATGAATCTAACTCAGATATTATATCCTCAAATTTTCTAATCGAACCCTGCTTATGCTCATCTGGCATATGAGTCATGATATAGTTACAACCTGATTCAGATACACAATCCAACATTTCATTGTCATTTAACCCAGATGAGACATCATTCACAAATGAAATATTTTTATTCTTGAAATATCTAATCACTTTGCTTGATCGTGTATCAATACTTATTGAAATATCAAAGTTTTCACTAATAAATTCTAGTACTGGCTCTAATGTCTTTATCTGATCTATATAACTAACATCTGAGAAACCAGATCTTGTTGACTCGGCACCAATATCAATTACATCTGCTCCATGATTAATCATTTCATTAATATGTTGTTTAGCTGAATTTAAATCATAGTATAATCCTCCGTCAGAAAAGCTATCCAGAGTCAAATTGAGTATGCCAATTATTTTTGTCATAGATTTTTTTGTTTATAGATGTATATTTCGTCTTTTAAATCAATTGTCATTAAATCTTTAGCAATAAGCACATCATGATTTGTATATTTTTTTAGAATTTCAAGTATATCATTATCTGAGGACCCGTCTAAAGATAAAACATGGTTTAGTATAGTAAGCCTAGGTTTAACTTTATTAACAATCTTGCTAAGTTGATTTATATCTGTGTGATAAGAAATAACACCTTTTGCTTTTGGATATTTTTTGAGCGTATGCTCAGAGGCATGAGCTATTTCATGAATTAAAAGATCACAATTTGCTGCTTTTTTTATTATGTTTTCAGTGTATGTGGTATCACCAGATATAATCATACAGTATTTGTCATTAAATATTTTGAATCCAAATGCATGTATAAATGGTTCGTGTTTGACAGAGAAGGCTTCTATTGTCAAACCATTTTTTTTAAATACATAACCGTCTTCAATAATTGTAATATTTGATTTCAGATTTTTTTTATCCAGGTTTTCTGGCGCGCTACTTCTAACATTTATATCTTCTTGGTAGGATTGAAGTGTACTATGAACAAAATTTTTTGTTCCTTTAGGTCCAAAAATATTCAATGGTGTCTTCCTGTGATAGACCCAACCAGTCATAAGGATGTCCGCAAATCCAAGTATATGATCTGAATGTAAATGTGTGAAAAATATATTGTGTATCTCGTTCGGTAGAATATTAGATTGGTTTAATCTCAATATTGCTCCCCTACCAGTATCAAATAAAAACTTATCATTCTTATGTTCCACAAGAATTGATTGAGAAAATCTATCAATATTTACTCTTGGTGTGCCACTACCTAGTATTGTTATTTTAATAATATCTGCATAAATACTAGTTGATACAAATAATAATAATAATAATATTAATCTTAGCATTATGGTATTGTAATATAATTCAGTAAATATGAATAATAAAACAAAGATTGATATTTCTAACTCACAAAGACCTAGTACTCCAGAGATTGTGGTATGTGATGAATATAAAAATGAAAGATCATTTCCAATAACCGGTGAATTACCCCTAACAATTTACCTTGATAAAAAAGAAATAGTTACCTTGATGACTTTAGGTCACTACCCTGAAGCTCTTGTTATCGGCTATCTTAGAAACCAAGGTATTATCAGTAATTTATCACAGTTGAAATCTGTTCATGTTGATTGGTCGGTAAATACCGCAGCAGTTACAACTAATAATCTTGATCTAACTAAAATCGATAACAAACTAAAACACAGAGTAGTGACCTCAGGGTGCGGTCAAGGAACATCATTTGGGGGAATCATGGACGAACTTAAAGAAAAGAAAGTAAGTAGATATAAGATCAAACAATCAACTGTTTACGGTCTCCTAAAGCAGCTTCATGATAAAAATGAGATATATAGAAAATCAGGCGCAGTTCACGGCTGTGCATTATGTAACAGTAATGAAATACTAGACTTTGTTGAGGATGTAGGTAGACATAATGCAGTAGATGCAATTGCAGGTCATATGTGGCTAAGAGGAATAGTGGGTTCTGAGAAGATTTTTTATACCACAGGCAGACTAACATCAGAAATGGTAATTAAAGTTGCCCAAATGAATATTTCAGTTCTTCTGTCTAGATCTGGTATTACTGAGATGGGTCTAAATGTTGCAAAAGATACAGATATTACCCTTATTGGAAGAGCGAAAGGAAGGCACTTTCTAGTTTATAACGGAAAAGATAATATTGAGTTTGATGCTATTCCTGATCCAAGACCTGAGGGATCTGCTGATATTTGGAAAAGAAGATAAATTTATACTAGCTTATTAGTTACTTCCCCAATAGAGCTTACAGATACAGTAACTGACTCTCCAGATGCTATAGGGCCGAGGCCTGAATTAGTACCACAAGCAATAATATCTCCTGGCAATAGTGTCATATCATGAGATATGAAGCTAACAATTTCATAAACATTATAAAACATATCACTCGTTTTATAATTTTGCTTCATTTTACCATTAACAGTTGTTGTTACCGAAAGTGTCATCGGATCTATGTCAACAGCTATACATGGGCCAAATATTCCAAATGTGTCATAACTCTTTGACCTAGTCCATTGATCAAAAGTTGGATCTTTTTTCACAAGGTCCATCGCTGTTATATCATTGATACAAGTGTAACCAAAAATATAATCTTTTGAGATATCACTTGAGATATCTTTACATGTTTTGCCAATTACTATGCCCAGTTCTCCCTCAAAAAAAATACTTTCATCATAGCTTTTTGGTCTGATAATATCCTCGCCCTGATCAATAATGCATGAAATGGCTTTATTGAGGTAAAGTGGGTTATTTGGTTTAGATAATCCTTTTTCGTTAGCTAGTGATTGATAGTTATTCCATAATGCAATCATCTTTGATGGTTTGCATGGATTTATAATTTTGACATCTTGAATACTAATTTTTTGATTTGTTATGGAGGGATTATCGAACATATTTCCCTCATAAACTGTTATCTCGTCCTTACTAAGAGTACCGAACAACTCTATATTATTTTTTATGAATCTAATCCAATTTGACATTTTAGGTTATAATATATTTTGATGTATTATAACTAATAAATGAATAAAAAAAAGCCGAGAATATTGATTATAAGGTGTGGTTTACTAGGCGATACCGTTGACTCAACGGTAATCGTAAAACCATTGATTAGCCATTATGGCGAAGATTTAATGATTGACTGGGTGACTAAGCCAAATTTACACAGCTTATTTATGTTTGATGCAAGAATATCGCCAATACTTATAAGATTCACAAAACTACCTCTTTTGTTAAATATAGATAAGCTCAAAATAATTTTTAATTCTTTCTTTAATCCCTATGATGCAGTTATAAATTTAGAATTAGGAAATAAATTCAAAAGTTTAGCAAGATTTACTAAAGGCAAAATTAAAGTAGGAATGCCATATAAGTATATTGCTGAAGATATCAAAAATGAACACAGAGTTAATCATCAGTTAAGAATATTGAAATCATATTTTTCTGATTTAAACATCGATAATGCATTTCCTTATCTAAAAGAATCTGATGTCGATATTAAAAAAGAATATAATATTCATAATAAGTATATTGTTCTTTGTCCTACTAATAGTAAATCTGAAAAGAAAAATCATCGAGGTTATAGATCATGGCCTATAAAGAATTGGAAAATATTGATAAATACTATTTTAAATAAAACAAATCTTGATATTGTTGTCACTGGAACTAGTAATGAGTTAAGTTTTATCAAACAATTAAATCTATATAGCCCGAGGATTCATAATTTGGGAGGAAGAACCAGCATACCAAATCTAATTAACATAATGAAACATTCCGAATGTGCTGTTGCCACAGATAGTGGTTCTGTGCATGTTGCTGGTGTTAGCTCAAGTAAAGTTATTGCGTTACACGGCCCGACTTCCTTCAAACAGACAGGTCCTTATGGGAATGGTAAAAATTTAATAATAGAGGTAAATATTAACTTACCTTGTTCCCCTTGCTATAATACCAATGTAATCAAAAAGTGTAATTTGAATAAATGTATGATTAATTTAACTCCCGAAATGGTCTTCAATCATATAATTCAAAATAAACAAGTAAAAAATAATAGCAACATAATAGAATTGAAAAAAACAAATTAGGTTATTTCTTATTAATATATCGTGATATATGGCTAAGAATAGACTCAGTTTTTTGCCTTTTTAAGCCTTTATCTTCAATATCCTCAGATAGGTCTTTAATTGTAGTATTGATTTTTTCAGAAAGTTTAGAGTATTTTCCCATATCTCTTATCAATAAAATTATTATGAAAACCAGTATAGGAAACATCACCGCAGATGTTGTAATATATGCTTCTATGAATAACTCATAAGTCATTTTTTTTCTTCTTGTAATTTTTTGAGTTTTTTCTCCATAAGTATATCAATCTCATCTTCAATTTCTTTATTTTGTAATCTTGCTTCTTGGATATTTATCCTTCCTTTTTCAAATTTTTTCCATACTTCAATTCTTTTATTAAGCGCATCAAGTGTAACCATATGATAATGTCTTTGAAGTTTAGTCATATTTTTTGTAAAAGGACTAAGTACATCATTTCTAGCGTTGTACCTACATTCAAGATGTTCAGAGGACTCAGTAATTAACATCTTTTTATCTGATAACTTTTTAAGTAGATTTTGTCCTTTATCTGAAAACTCACACTTAATCATTTGGTTATAAGATTTATTTCTTGCTTCTGAGAAGGTATACTCTGGAAATTCATACATGACACTATCTGAAATTACTTTACCATCTATAGCAACGTCATGATCCAAGTTAGAGCTTAAAATCACAGTTATATCATTAACGCCCACAGGTAATATTCTTACAAAATGATATTCACTATATATCCTACTGATGTACTCTCCATTTATATATAATTTTCCATAACCTTCAGTTGGTAAATTATTTTTCATATCTTTTTCAGGTGTAAATTTGAAATTTTTAATACTTGTTTTGATTTGATAAAAAGGTTTATTTTTAATCAAATTAATCTTAATCTTAGGAATCTGTTCGCCTGTTACTTCAACTTTTGGATTATAATATTCTTTCCAGAATTTTATCCTCTCTTCGTTATCCTCATGCGCAAAAGATGTATTAATGATTACGAATAGAGCTATAAAAAAAATAATAATGTTTTTCATCTAGGGTCAATAGTATCAAAATGTATAGAATATTTCCCGTTTTTCTTATCCTTGAAATAAAGTTTTATAGTTTTTTCTATTACGGTAAATGCAATATTATCCCAAGGTATTTCAGATTCAGCAAAAAGCTGGACTTCCTCACTTTCCAGTCCTGGATGGTACTTGCCATCTAATAGCATTCCTCTATACATCATATATATCTGGCTTATGTGTCGTAAATCACACATTAAAAAAAGTTTAATATCCTTTGACTTAGCATTTGCTTCTTCATACGTTTCTCTTAATGCACCTTCTGCTACTGTCTCATTATTTTCTAAAAATCCTGCTGGAAGTGTCCAATATCCGCTTCTCGGCTCTGTGGCTCTTTTACAAAGAAGTATTTTATTTTCCCATTCTAGTATGCAACCAGATACTACTTTTGGATTTTCATAAAATATACTTCCGCATTCATCACATACTGCTCGAGTCCTGTTGTCACCTTCAGGTATTTTATATGAAATTTTTGATCCGCAGTAAGAACAATATTTTTGTTGAGGTTTTTTCATCATGAATCATGCTAAGTCTAACATACTAATTAAACCATGATGTTAATTAAAGTAAGGTGTTAATTAAAGTCTATAGTATTATCTTTTTATTAAATATCTCTGTATAATATTTCAAAACTGTTAAGTCCC
>MDTG01171376.1_pt1 | contig 11076 bp, 8 predicted proteins | sample 811421 | NCBI WGS metagenome assembly MDTG01 (sample SAMN05326645, study PRJNA326480) | marine metagenome | isolation source: seawater | place: Pacific Ocean: South East | collected 2011 | reverse complement strand
TCATCTATTGATTGTTTAATAATATTGTTTATTTCATCATGAGACTTAAATAAACCTGTTTCCTTATCAATTAGTGATAGAAATGGTATATTTATTGCCCCTGGAATGTGTCCTGACTCGGGGTCTGTAATTTTTCCATCAAATCCCGTTTTACCTCTTGCATCCACCAACAGTACATCCTCGGAGCGCTGACTCACTTCATTGGTAGTTACTCTATACTGTAGCTGCTCTGAAACTAAAAAGTTTCCTCTGCCTAGAGTCTTTACCGATGTTGATACAGGTAAATGCTTTGCTTTCCAGTACGAGAGGCCACCATTTAGTACTTTCACGTTCTGGAATCCCCAGTAGCTCATCGCCCACCAAACTCGTCCTGCTAGCATATGATGATAATCGTCATACACCACAACCAGATCGTTTTGGTTGATTCCCAAAGCAGAAAAATCTGCTTGAGCTTTCTCTTTGCTAGCGACCGGTGCTTGGCTTATTGGGACGTCCGTCTCGACAAAGTACTGCAACCAATCCAAAAAGTGCGCCCCTTCAATATGCTCATCTAGGTACTCTGAATAAGCATCTTGGTTGTTTTGTCCCCAACGTCCACGAACATCGAACACTTTTACATGCGATTCGTTAAGTATTTCTGCCAGCTCAGTAGCAGAGATAAGCGGAGTTTCTATGTTCGTACCTCGCATAAAACCTCCTATTTACTTGGATACGGAACAGCGTCAATGGCTGTTTCGTAAGCGACAAACATAATACATGCTTCGTCACTCGCACAATATCCATCATGAGCAAGGTTTCCCGGGCCATAAGCGTAATCTCCGGCCTTCAGTATGACTCTGTTCTGGCCTACATAAGTCGTGTGAAATTCACCTTCAATGAGCACCATATGTTCGTTAGAACTGTGGGTATGGAATGGAATCTTCGCCTTGCTAGGGAACCGAATAAAAACGTCATTATTTTGGGTTCCCAGTGCGCCATTTAGAGGCGCAACTTCACAGGGCAGAAAATCCGGACAACTCACCCACTTAAGTTTTTCATTATCGTGAGAATAGACCAAAGCTTTTTCCGTTGACTCGCTACTTAGAACACCACAACTGGTAAAAATGGACAAGAGGACAGGTAGGCTTAATAGAAGCTGTCTCTTTTTTGATTTAGTTTTCATATTGATGTCTCATATATAAGATCTAAATTAATCTTTGTTTTATATGGATTTATTTGTCAATAATGGTGAAAGTCTTACTGACAATCTTCCAGCCTGAATCCAATTTAAGTAGAGTAAGGTAATCGAAGAAATCAAACTCTTTCAATATGAGTCGTACTTTGACTAAAGCCATGTCGTTGATCACTTCTACCGCTAATATCTCGCCTGTCGTTTCAGGCATATCTCCTGTTACGTATTGAACGAGCGCGTCCCGAGGTAGAAATTCTAGTGTTCCGTCTGCTCCGACTGAGTGAAGGTTGGTGCTAGAGTAGAAAGCTTTTTCTATATTTTCTTTCGCATCTTTTTTGCTTTCTACTCCAGCAATATAATAATTAACAGTATCAATAACGGCCTGTTCTTGTGCATTGTATGACATGATATTTCCTCTTATGTTGAGTGGTCTGTTTTTTATCTTGTTGATGTTTGCATTCACGCTATAAGATTTAATTGTTCTCAATCGTGGTTCGGCTTGAGTGTAACCTTGGCCATCATTTGTGATAATCTACTCATTTAAGAAATGACTTTTGCAGGTGAGCAACAATGTCTATGTTCGATGGAATTCCAGAGTTTCTCGCTGTCGCTGAGACACAAGGCTTTAGTTCGGCGGCGCGGCGGCTCGGTGTTGCTACCTCCCAGATTAGTCGCAGAGTGTCGGATTTAGAGGCGAAGTTAGGGGTAGCTTTGGTGGCGAGAACAACACGCAAAGTTAAGTTGACAGATGCTGGGCTTACTTATTACGAGTACTGTCATGATATCGTCAATCAGCTCGATCAAGCGAATGAAATTGCCACTGCGGGTCAAGGTAAACTCAATGGTACTTTGAGGGTAACAGCAGCAGGGGATTTTACTGAAACGCACATCGTTCCTGCGCTAATTGAATTCGTTGCTCAGCACTCTGAATTGGAACTGGAAATTAATCACGATACTAGGATGATTGATTTTGTTGAGGAAAATTATGACTTTGCTATTCGTTTCGGTACCTTACCGGATTCAAATTTAATCGCAAGGAAATTGTCGGATCACCCTTATGCAGCGGCAGCGAGTCCCGAATACCTCGAAAAGTTTGGCATCCCCCAGACTCCTCAAGAGCTGACAAAGCATCAATGCATCACCACCACCTATAACCGATGGACGTTTCAGCACGATAATGAAGACATTAACGTGTCGGTCAAAGGAAAAGTCAAGGCTAATAGCATCAAAACACTTATTAGTGCATGTAAATCAGGCCTGGGTATTTTGTATCTGCCACAATCAACCTTGGCTGAAAATTTTGAGGCGGGGCAGCTTGTGCCAATATTAGAGCCCTATTGGAAGTGTCGTGGTTCGACTTGGATTGTGTATTCTGATCGGAAATACTTACCAGCTCGCAGTCGCTTAGCGATAGAATTTTTGATAGCGAAATTCCGCTAGGGTTGAACATCCCAACTGTCATTCATCGATAAACAACTTAAAAATTCTTGTATTCACAGAGTTATATACCCAAGTGACGTCAAAATGCAGGGTTCAGAGCGATGCCACAGTGTTAAGTTCAAGGGAAATAACGCACCATAATGGTTGGCTATTACCAAGTTGTTCTGCCCTTTGGACTCTAATTTGTGACAGACCTCTGAATCCCGTGTGCTGAAGGGACTTTGGTATATTTATAGTCATAACACTATAAATTTCTATAATAATTATCTTACTATTATGAATTATTTATAACTTATTTAGTTTAAGTATCCAAATTAAATAGATTTATAGCTCTATGGTTGATGTGTCATATTATTAAAATACAAACCTATTTTAAGCTATATAAACTCTTAAAATTGTTTTATTAAAATCAAAATCCAATAATATCAATAGTTTAATTTATATATTTGCCATTTATAGTTTTGTGGGTTTATATCACAAATTTAAATAACAAGCCTGTTGCATATATATTTTGTCATGTAAGTTTCGCTGCAGTTTTTAAGAGGAAAATAATAATGAAAATTAGCAATATATTAGCTTGCATGCTCGGTTGTCTATCTACTTCAGCTTTTGCTGAGAGTGTTCCCGAAATTATAGATACTACGAATAGTGGTGTATTTCATAAGTTTGAGACGACTCACCAAGTACAAGAGCGAATGGCACAAACAGGTTTTAACTTTCATCGATGCGGTGTCCGTTCGGTCAAACAAAGTGCGCCAATACAGCAACAGGCTGACACACCACATAGCCAATTTCAGTGTGTGTACTCAAAGCCAGGGGCGACCGTAGGTGATGAATCTCAATTTGCCTATTGGCATCTCAATGTTTTGTATAATGCGGAAAGCGGCTTATATCGTGCAGGCAACGAGTTTACCGATTTCTATACAACGAATCTGTATACAATTGAACCTGACTATATTTTGGATGCAGGTCCTCATTACTACAAAATGCGCGCGCAGCTTGAATCTATGGGTATGACCATCGGTGATTGTAAGATCCAACAGATTCATTACTTTATGAAACCAATCGAGAATATATACCTTTCGCATAGCGCATCATGCCCAACTTATAATGCTGATGGCACCATATCAGGACGTATAAGTTTGGATATTGATTATAACCGAGATAACCGTGCTTACAGTGAAAGTCAGGTAAACTTTATCTCGTTTTAAACCGAAGATATATACCCAAGTGACCTCAAGATGTTAGGTTCAGCGAGAATGGATTGCTTTACAGGCATGGCAACGATTTGAAAATCTAGTCATCTAACTTGAAAATCGGTATGGGTATAAAGATGAGGCTTGCGGGAACCTGCAGCCTCATTTTTATTTTTGGGTCGCTATAGGTACTTATACGCGATCAACTGCCAATTCTTTTCACCAACAATACGAGTTAACCTTTCGATGAACCCTTGGCTAAATTGTCCATTTTCATCAAAATCTAAAAACTTAATCATATCGTCCAAGTCACTATGTTTACTTTGTAGGGCTTTATCAAGTTCATACCAAAATGCCGCACCTTTGATTGAAAAAATAGGGTAGTACTGATGGAGATTTTTTTTAGTCACATTCTCATTAGCTTGTATCAGTCCAGTACCTGAAAGGGAAAAGTTTTTGGCAAAAGTACGCCAATTTTCAACCGGTTTGTCCATAGCATAGCCAGTTCCGAATAAGGATTTAATGCCATAGTATTCCGCTAAGCTTTCGGCGGCCCAAACCGGATGTTGGCGATTTTCTAGCAAATGAACGGATTCATGAGCGGCGAAGACAAGCATAGAGTGAATCGACTCATCGGTTAACATTCCACCCTGCATCGGCGTATTTACAACCACAGTATTTTTACCAATCACGCCTCTCCTTGATGTGAAATTGAAATGACTAGAGAAAAAAGCAATTTGCCAACTTGAAGAATTAGGGGCTGGGAAAATACGACTTATATAATTGAGTTGATGCTTTAAGGTCGGTTTCCAAATAGATAAATGATTCATCACCACTTTACTATCGCTTTGCACGGTAATGGTCTTATTTTCAATTTGTATGTCTTCTTTCTTTTGTCCTAATACCAAAAGCAGAGGCGGCTCCTCACTTTGGGGTAAAGGTTTACAAATGCCACTTGGGGAGCAGACTGTTGCAGGGAGGCGGCCATGATGGCTTTCGAAACTAGGGAATGAGTTGTATTCGCTAATAAAAATCCATTGTTTATCAGGACTATAAGTATCAATGTGCTGCGTAGGATCGAGCCCTAGACGATCGACTTCTTGCAGAGTTAACGTCCATGTCACCTTTTCACAAAAAGTTGGGTCTTGATAATTTAACGTCTGGCTAATCTTTGATGTGACGCAATACAGAGTGGGCTGATTATTACGAGTTCGAAAAGAACGAGCTTGAATCGCTTTTATACTACCAAGTAATGAGGTATCGACTTCTATCATTATTTTAGAGGGATCTTTAGGAGATATTGATAATTGATAGAATAGTAAGTCCTGAGCATTGGATAAACTGATATTAAAGTATAAAAAGATAGCTATAAGATATCCATATTTTCTCATTGTCTTCCTCTTATGAATTGGAATAAATTATCATTATTTTTAATAAGTTAAATTCAAATTTTAAATATCAATTTATTCCTTAACTTATACGAGTAAATATATCAGTAGTAAGATGTGATTGTATTGAATTTTATCACAAACAAACAAATAAAATTAATATTCTATTTTTAGTCAGTTGAATGATGGATACATATAAATGATATTGTTTTTCCCAAATAATAATAAGGAAAAATACAATGTACAAAATACTAGCAATGTCGGCATCTTTGCTTGCTACTTCGATTGCGGCTGAAGAAATCAGAATTGTTCCAGATATCAAGCGAGAACTACCCACTTATATTTCCGAACCTGATTTATACTCCGAACCCAGCTTTAATCCCCTTGAGTTTGGTGAGGATTATCTGATGGGTTGGGCAGAGGCGAAGGTAAAGTTGCCGGAGACATTGTCGTCCATCGAGCGAGTTTGTATTAATATATTACATGCTGAAAAACCGGATAGTTCTGCCCCTCATCCTCAATCTGGTGTTGTGATCTATACATATAAAACAAATCAAAGTGGCAATAAATTCTTCAATACAACTATTGGAGATAGGGTACAGCAAAAACGGGTCTCCGAGCATTGCTTCGATGAGTCACCTTGGGTTTACCAAAACTGGTTAGCAGACAAAGAAATATTATTTACACCCTATAATTCGAGTGGTGCTGAGATTGAAAAGGTCGAGGTCGTCGTTCATGGCGACCTATCGCATTCTGATGAACCCTCAGAGTACGTTTTGGAGTATTTCGATTTTATAAAGACTTCTGGAATGGGACAAGCAAGTTCATTTTTCCACAGGGACGCCATTACAGAACTACAAGCAACCTTTGTTCAAGCCCTTCGAGAAGATAAACCCAATGCGATGAGCATCAAATGGTTTACTTATGGATATGATAAGAGCCCTGAAGATATCGAATCGATGGACCCATATGATTTTATGAATCGTTTGTTAGCGATGTCAGAAAAGCCAGCCTTAAAAAGCGTAAAAATCATTAATGAGTTTGGCACAGGAAGCAAAAAACATATTGTGATTGAAAAGGTCGAGAGTGTATTTGAGGAGGATCTGACCCTTTTTGAAGTAGTGACGCTTGAGCAACGAGCTGGTCAGTGGAAATTAGAAATACCAAGACAACTGGCGATTATTCTTAATCATTAATTCTTTTCAAACTATATAACCAAGCGACTTCAAAATGCAGGATTCAAAGATTTGCCTTGCCTGTAAAGCAAGCCATTCTCGCTGAATCTAGGGTTCTGAGGTTATAAGGGTATAAAGGCACTCGCTACCGGGTTTACTCAGGTATCGAGTGCTTTTTTTTAATTAATTGTTGGAGTAAGAGATGCGTTTATATTTGTGTACTTTTATCATTCTCTCCATAATTCCGTTTCACACAGCTATTGCTGGAACGATTGTAAAACTTACCAATAATACCAGCCAAACCATTAATACGATTATAGTGAGTGATGGTCCAAAAGATTTATACACACCTTTGGAATCTGTAGTGACACCACTAAGAACGGAAAAGATCCTCAACTTGTCTCGCTATAGCAATATTGAAGCGAATCGAGAATATTGGGTTTACCTTTTTCTCGGAGAGAATTTCTATGGGTTGAAAATTCATTTGCAAGGCAGTGTGTGGGGATCGTCAATGAGCTATAATTTATTTGATCCCAATGGCTCTGATGGTTTATCAGTTTCTGACCGAGACATTCACCACGTTTCTGATGGTGGTTTTAATTACTACCTAAAAGCGGTTTATACGGGTGGCTATGATGATTTGCATATTGTTGTCGATGATATAGAGTCAAAGATCCCGGCCACAGTGGATGATGGTTTGCGTATGATGACTTATAACACATGGATGCTTCCTTATATTGGCCAAGAGAGAGACACTCGAGCTCGATACATTGCTGAAGCGGTGAAAGGCTATGATGTGGTTTTTCTGCAAGAAGTATTTGATCTTGGTAATGAAGATACGATTAATTTTTTGATGTCAGAAGAGTACGTCTATCGCAGTGAAAAACTTACTGCTAATGATTCTAATACTTTTGATGGTGGTGTCCTGACGTACAGTAAATATCCTATCGAATTTCAAGATCAACTTGTTTTTGAGCATTGTATAGGTACAGACTGCTCAGGGGATAAAGGTGCCGTCTACACTAAAATCAATCATTCTGGTAAAGCTTATCATTTGTTTAATATTCATCTTGGAGCTTGGAATGGTGACCAGCACCGCCAAACTCGCATGGCCCAACTGGGTGAGTTACGTGTTTTTATTTCTGCACAGCAAATAGCAGAGCATGAGCCGGTCATTGTGGGCGGCGATTTTAATATCGACCGAGAGCACTACTCCGAAGATTTTCAGCAGATGCTACGTATTTTAGACGCGTACGATCCGGGAGAATCAAGTCCTTTTAGGTATTCCAGTGACCCTTATTTAAATCACTTTAGTCTCAACAATGATTCAACGGCGATTGATCGAGAACGTTTAGACTACGTCCTGTTACTAAAATCCACCTCCCCCAAACGTTACATCAATAGTGTGTTGCCAAGAAGGGTATTTACCTCAGAGCTATGGGGTAAGTGGGAGCTATCCGATCATTTCGCCGTTGAAGCGTTGATTGAAATAGAATAAAGAGTTCAATATTAATAAAAACAGATAGAAATAAACCAGAAAGTATCCTAAATACAAGGAGAGTATATATATGAAAATCAGAAAAACCGTTAAGGCCTTGGCGCTACTTTTTTCTACCCTGAGTTTTGGAGCGCACGCCGCTCAAGATCAACGTAGCTATATACTAGCAACAGCCTCGACTGGGGGAACCTATTATCCAGTTGGAGTAGCACTAGCAACATTAAGTAAAGTGAAATTGACCACAAAACACAACTTTTCTTTGTCCGCAATCAGCTCGGCCGGATCAGGTGAAAATGTAAAGCTATTAAATGACAACGAGGCTCAATTTGCGATTTTACAAGGTCTTTACGGCGCATGGGCATGGAATGGACAAGGTCCCTATAATGGTAAACAGCAAACACATTTGCGTTCAGTCTCTATGTTATGGCAGAACGTAGAGCACTTTATTGTCCGTTCTGAATTAGCAAAAAGTGGTAATGTCAGTGACCTCAATAACCTCCGTGGCGAAAAGTTCTCAATAGGTAAGAAGAATTCTGGGACAGAAAACTCTGGTCGACAAATCATGAAAGGTTTGAACATCGATCCGGAACAGTTCAAGTTAGCATATATGGGTTACGGAAGCAGTGCGAGTGCATTGCAAAATGGTACTATCGAAGGCATGAATACGCCAGCAGGAGTGCCAGTTGGTGCGGTAACTCAAGCATTTGCAGCTCTGGGTGAGGATATTAAGCTACTTTCTTTCACTGATGAGCAAATAAAACAAGCGAATGGTAACTACAACTTATGGACTAAATATGAGATCCCCGCAGACACTTACCCTAGCGTCAATAAGCCCATTATCACCATTGCACAACCGAACTTTCTTGCTGTGCGCAACGATGTCTCTGATGAAGACGTTTATCAGTTAACAAAAGCTATCTACGAGAACCTAACTTTCTTACAAAGCATCCATAAAGCGACGAAAGCTATGGCACTGGAAAAGGCAATCGCAGGTCTACCTGTGCCACTTCATCCGGGCGCTGCAAAATTCTATCGTGAGATGGGCATTACCATTCCTGAGCAATTGACGATCAAATAATGCATAAAACCACAAATAAAACCTATGTTAATGGGTCAAAAAATACTGGATCGGATTAGGAGCTGTTAATGTCTGATAATTTGCAACAAGAGCTCAAGAAGTTTGAGCTCTCCACGAGAGAAGGCGTACCGTGGGTGAGAGGCACAGTAACCGTATTGGCGGTATTACTGTCTCTATTGCATCTTTGGTTTAATACCCTGTCTACATGGTCTGAACTATGGATTTCAGCCACGCACTTCGCGGGCTTTGCTGTCATTTGTGCTTTATGGTATCCCGCTCATTCACGTCTAATAAACAGCAAATTAGCACTAGGGCTTGATATTTTATTGGCATTGGGCGCGTTGGCTTGCTTAGTTTATCTGCCCTACGCAGAACAAGCTCTTTATGAACGTGGCGTGGAATTTGTCACTAGTGATTGGTTCTTTTCGATATTAGCTATTGTTATTGTTTTAGAGCTAATACGTCGTACCATGGGCTGGTTCATTCCTTGTCTTATCCTTATATGCCTGAGCTATGTTGTTTTCTGGGGTGAGTGGGCTAGCGGGATTTTCCACTTTCCTGGCCTGAGCATGGAAACTTTATTGTATCGAAGCTTCTTTTCCTCGGAAGGTATGTTCGGTGCGATTTCACGCATCAGTTGGACATTTGTGTTTATGTTCATTTTATTCGGAGCATTTCTGGTTCGCTCTGGTGTCGGGGACTACATCATCGATGTCGCTCGAGCTGCGGCTGGTAAAGTGATAGGTGGCCCAGGGTTTATCGCAGTCATCGGTTCTGGGTTGATGGGTTCGGTGTCCGGTTCGAGTGTGGCTAATACCGTTTCAACTGGCGTGATCAGTATTCCTCTGATGCAAAAAGCAGGGTTTCCTGCACGATTTGCAGCAGGAGTTGAAGCCGCGGCATCAACGGGAGGGCAATTAATGCCGCCCGTTATGGGTGCAGGGGCCTTTATTATGGCCTCATATACGCAAATACCTTATATGGATATTGTGACTCTGTCTTTGATGCCAGCACTGATTTATTTTCTCTCCGTAGCGTTTTTTGTTCGTATTGAAGCTAAGCGTAGTGGTGTACAAAAAATCGAGCACACTGAAGTTTCTTTGTTGAAAGTTATTCTCTCTGGGTGGCACAATTTAATTCCGATTGTGGTTTTGGTCTTTTTACTCGTTGAAGGCTTTACGCCGACGTATGCCGCGGGAATCTCCATTCTATCTGTGATTGTTGCCTCTTGGTTTTCTAAACATCATAAAATGGGTCCCAAGGCAGTCTTTGAGGCGCTGGCTAACGGTGCGAAAAACATGGCGACGACAGCTATCTTACTGGTAGGAATCGGTCTGGTTATTAATGTCATCACCACAACGGGTATAGGTAATACCTTCTCTTTGATGATCAACAGTTGGGCTGACGGTAACCTTATGATCATGCTGATCTTGGTTGCTCTGGCCTCATTGATTTTAGGGATGGGCTTGCCTGTCACTGCGGCATACATTGTTTTAGGCACATTATCTGCACCTGCTTTGTATAAGTTGCTGGCGGAAGGCCAACTGATAGAGTTGATGATGCAAGGAAATCTTAATGAAGAAGCTAAGGCCATCTTTATGCTTGCCGCTCCAGATCAACTGTCTTTGTTAAATGGTCCTATCACAGAGGAGGTTGCGATGTCGCTACTCTCTGCTGTGCCACCAGACTTTATGCCAACGCTCCTAGAGCAAAGTTTGGGCGCAGAAGTGATCGCTCTTGCTTTATTGTCTGCGCATTTAATCATATTCTGGTTGTCTCAAGACAGTAATGTTACCCCTCCCGTATGTTTGACGGCATTCGCTGCTGCGACAATCGCGCGAACGCCTCCGATGCGAACTGGCATGACGGCGTGGAAAATTGCCAAGGGTCTTTACTTAGTGCCATTGCTTATTGCTTACACTGGGCTGATCAGCTGGGATCTGGGCACTGTTATGATGACATCGGTTTTTGCGATTCTGGGGTGCTACGCCATCATTGCAGCGATGGAAGGTTACTTGGAAGGGCCATTAACTTGGCTATTAAGGCTAGTACTGGGCATGGTTGGGGTCGCACTGATTTGGCCAGATACGGGTGAAGTCTTCAAGATCATCTCGTCGGGTCTATTTATCG
>MDTG01441912.1_pt1 | contig 11077 bp, 8 predicted proteins | sample 811421 | NCBI WGS metagenome assembly MDTG01 (sample SAMN05326645, study PRJNA326480) | marine metagenome | isolation source: seawater | place: Pacific Ocean: South East | collected 2011 | reverse complement strand
GTCTTCTAATAATTCACCGGTTTCTAAAAAGCCATCAATCTGCTTTCTAAAACTATCTATCACCGTATGAACGTAACTTGCGCCTTTAATCCGGCCCTCTACTTTAAACGAGTACACGCCAGCTTCTATCAATGCTGGCAGGTCAAAAAAGGCCGAGTTATCTTTAATATTTAACGGGAAGTTATGTCCAGATTCAGTGGTTTCATACTCTTCTCGGCAAGCCTGACTGCAACGGCCTCGGTTACCCGAGTTCCCCGCGCTAGCAGAGGTTGAATAACATAAACCTGAGAACGCCACACATAACGACCCATGCACAAACACTTCGGTTAGCACATCGTGCTCGCGGCTAACCTTGGCAATGGCAGTGATTTCTCGTAGGTTCAACTCTCTAGATAAGTTAACCCGTGATGCCCCTAGCTTTTTAAGAAAAGGTATTTGCCCCACGTTATGTGTAGTCATCTGGGTAGAAGCATGAATATCTAACGTAGGAAAATGCTTTTTGATAAGGTTGAACATACCAATATCTTGCACAATCACACCATCAAGGGTGGTATTAACCAACTTACTTAATAGCTTGGCAAGCGTTGGAAATTCTTTTTCCAGAATAACGATATTCAACGTCAAGAATATTTCGCAGTCGTATTGATGCGCCAATCGAATAACGCCTATCAGCGCATCGAATGAAATATTAGACGCACGATTTCGAGCGTTAAAATTATCTAACCCGCAGTACACCGCATTGGCGCCTGCAATAATGGCGGCTTTAATCGCATCAACATCGCCACCTGGGGCTAATAATTCAATTTTCGGATTCGTGTGAGTACTGTTCATCTAGATGCTATATTGTGGGAAACTTTATGCAGAGGATTTTACCTACATATTTGCCTAATGAATATGATAACGGCAGATTAATCGAGGTAAATGGAGATAAAACACCCAATGCCAGAAGCAAAACCAGAATTCGCAACTCAACTTTCACAAGAACACGGTGTTAAACCCGAATCTCACAGGGTTCAGCAACCCATACTCTACTCTTTACGCAATTGCCCTTATGCCATGCGTGGAAGAATTGGTTTGTATAAAGCGGCGCAAAACGTTGAAGTGCGAGAAGTGGTATTGAGTAATAAGCCCGCCGCTATGATAGAAGCATCGCCTAAAGGTACCGTGCCCACGCTAGTATTGCCAAATTCAGACGGCACCAATACGGTAATAGATGAAAGCTTAGATGTGATGCTGTGGGCACTGAATCAAAACGATCCTGAAGACCTATTGCATCAGCAAGACCCTGCCGCTCTACCTGCCATGCTAGCATTAATTGCAACATTCGATGACGAATTCAAAACTCAGTTAAATGCCTATAAATGCGCTAAACGTTATCGCGAAAGCAACGTAGTTGAATGCAGGCAAGCCTGCGAAGTATACCTGCAAGATTTGGAAGACCGTTTAGGTGACGGTAGCACTGAAGAGGGTTTGGACGGTAGCCAATCGAAGCGGTTTATTTTTGGCCCAAAAGAAAGCTTAGCAGATATTGCTCTACTGCCGTTCATTCGCCAGTTTTCCAAAGTAGAGCGTCAGTGGTATCGAGAGTCTCCCTACCCTAACCTTAAACAGTGGCTAAACGAGTATTTGCAAAGTGTTATGTTTAATAAAGTGATGACACAGTATGAATTGTGGAAGGCCTAATTTTACCTTTTAAGAGGCTGTTAACACTTTCATTAACAGCCCTAAACCCGTTGAATCTCTATGAATTTTTTATCCGCATTGGGTCTTTCACAACCAACCTCTAATGAATACTAATTTCAAACTGTCCGTCCCGCATGAAAGTGTCAAAAGCGCTATTTGGATCTGACATCATCATCATTGGAATTACAGTAAAAGGCTCATCGCTATCCCGTGAAAGCGTAACTTCATCCCCTTCAAGTAACGCCAGCATGCCTTCCAACAGCATTTTTCTTGGTGGCTCTGCCTTCTCTAAAGCACGTTTTAATTCTTCTATCGCTTCGGCGCGTAAATCATCAGCATCTTTCTCATCAGTTGCCTTTGTAGCGAACATTCTGTCGACTAAGCCATCTTCTTCCAAAGAAAGTGTAAACTCACCGATTTCTATCGCCGCCATTAAGTGTTGTGCCATCAGTTCAGGCGCTGCTGATATCGGGGCTTTTGTGAAAAGATCGGTGGTTAACGAGATGCGTCCTGCGTCTTCCACATCGAAGGTCAGCTCTTTAATACGGTATTCGTTGTCATCTTCGTTTACTTCAAAAGCAAAACGTTGATCTAAGGTTTTCCCTTCTTTCATCAGCATATGAACTAAAATTTCTTGAATATCATCTGGCGTATCATCAACACCATGACCTTTATATTCAGAAAACGAGACGCCAGAAAAGTGCACATCTCCTTCAGTAGCGTCTTCTAATCCTTCTTCAAAACCTGAAAGGGCAACGTTTTTAACCACAATATGCCCTTGTCTGTCATCACCAATGCGAATGTCATCAATGGACACATCACCAAAAATAGTCGCACTCACATCGCCGTAAGAAACCTGAGTGGTAGCAGGAAGATCGGCAATCATTTCATCTACTGCGTCTTTAGCTTTTGCTGAAGCATAAATATTGCCGCCTACATAACAAACGCCTAGCACTACCACTACGCCTAAGGCCAGCTTGGTATTTTTACTCATTTACGTATCCTTTCTTTTACTGCTATCTAAATTTCTACGTTATCAAGATACAACCACGTCAACCTTGCTGCGTAAGCGCAACAAGCAATACCACTGATTGCTAAAATGAATGTATGAAGCCATGGTAACGAATTTTAACGCAAAGGTATGCTGAAGATTTAGCACCAGCATGCCATCGCTCAAAGGGGCAATAGGCATAAGCTTATGTTTGAAATAAGTGAATATAGAAAATAACCGGTCGTGAGGAATAATTGAGCAAGGGGACTAGGGACTTAATGGAGAGAAAGGAGAGAAAGCAAGCTAAGAGATACGGGTTTTAAATAAAGACTTTCGGTGTGTAATATCCAGTTCATAGCTTTCAATAAGCCTAACTTGCGTATTTATCTCTTTTATAGCGTTAGCAACATTTGCCAATGAAAGCAGGGCTAAAAGCCACCCCACAGGTGATGAGATTGTTCGTACTACTCGCTGGGCTATACCCAAAAGATGACCAACAATAGTGAGTCCTGCGGCATAAAGTTTGGATTGAAAACCATACTGGGTTCTATCAAAACTAATATGGTGGGGCTGAGCCATAGGATCTATACAGCAAAACTGATCAAAGTCATTATCATGAACAAAGCAAACTTTAGAAGGAGCGCCATAGTGAAATGCATTCCCCTTTAAATATGACATGCCTGAATAAACAATATCGAACGCTTTCACTACACTCAAATAACATGTTCGTGCTTTTTTGCTAATGTAACGTGCAATGTTCGCAATCACTTCCTTTGTTTTTTCAAGCACGCGTTTTACTGCGCCAAACAGCCAACTTACCATTCGCTTTAATCCGTCGAAAATACCATTGGCTAGCTTGTTAAACTGCGCTCTTAACGCATTTTGCTTACTTTTACTTTGCCATAAGTGGCTTACTGAAGCGTTTAAACTTTCATTGTCACTCTCAGTCACTTCTACATCGGTGGAAAGCGCAGAGAATGCCGCCATTAAATAAGCATTTAATGAATGCCTATTGTCGCCTACTGTATTACTTTTTTTATCATTACTTTCATTGCTTAGGCGTACAACAGGGTAGTCAGAATAAAACTGTTTAATCGCAAGTTGAGTTTTTGAGACGCTAATAAAAGTGTGCTTTTTAAACCTTCTTGTAGCTCTTCTAACAGTTTGATCTTTCCCCGGTGAAATATCATAACCAAGCAACCAAAGCTCTATTCTGGCTATTGCTTCTATCGTTTTAGGGTACGCAGTCATTGCAGGGTCAAAGTATGCATTGTCGCTTAACGTCGCAACAATATTGTCGTATTCAAACATGGCATTAAGTAAGTCCATATTTAATCCAGAACACGTGTTTTTTACTAAGTTCAGTTGCTTGGCAAACACACAAAACTGGTCAATAGCATGTTGAAAGTCGGCATTATCGCTGGGGTTGATTATAGTTTTAGTGTGAATGCGATGTGGTTCCCACTTAGAGAAAAAACCGAGGGAATATAGGCGACAATACACCGCCCGCATCACTGCTTTGTTGTGTAGTACCCCATCGTTAAATAGCCAAACTTGGTGTAGATTTTCTGGCGTTAGTTTCTGCGTTGCTTTCTGCGTTGGTTGCCGAGATAACTGCTGCCATGAGCTTCTCCATTCCTCACTAAAAGCATTTCGCCAAACATTGCCCCACAACGCAGGGCTTTGCTGATTTTCAAAGCTTACTAGGCACTCTAAAGCCTGCCATGTTAGCTTTCCGGCCCACCCATCTTGGGTAATACCAGCATCATGTTGAAACTGCTTTATTTTTTTGATCAGAATGCGGTCAATTTGCGGGTTATGGCGATTCGTAAATTTGTGCCCTTCACCTAAGTAGCCTAGCTCAATTAAACGGGCCCTTATGGCGCGGATATAGGCAGAAGAATCAGTCTCATTAGGGTTATCAGAGCCTAACGTTGCGTTGGGCAAATAATGCTTAGATACCGAAGCATCAAGCCCCCTACCTAACTTGTCGAGTATGCCAAATTCGTCGTCCATCACTACAAGTCCGCAATTTCCCCTACGATAGATCTCACGAATTCTATAGATGCTGCTCGAGATTCAGCCCCCGCTAACACCAAATCGGCATGAGCAAGTCGCTGTTCTTCGGTGATATCCTTATCGTAAAAAGCAACAATGTCGCCATCAATACTCGTTTGAGTACTAGCGAGTACCTTAACTGCCACCGTGGCATTTCCCATTGCAGACGACATGACGTCATCAAACTTTAACGGCGCGGTATCCGACGCGTTCAGTGTTACTGAGCCTTGAAATGTCACCACATCGAGTTTAGACAAATCACCAATACCGTCTGCCATGGTTTGCATTGCGTCTTTGAACTTTCCCATCATAAAATTCCTTCTATAAATTAATAAAAAAGCAGCTTTATTGCCTTAACAAAGTTTGTATTGAATAGCGCTTTAAATAAGGGCAAGGCGGTGCCCTGAACTGCGGGTATAGATGCAGGTATCACGGCGCTTTCTTCTACCGTTTCAGGTGAAAATGGATAAGTAGCCAAGTGCTTGAAGTCGTGCTGATTGTCAATTTCCAATCTGCCTTGGTAGATTTCAACTCGAAACTCTCCCCGTTCTGCGAAACGTTGATGTGCTCGGGTGTAGGCTTCATACCGTAAATGTAAATCGTGCTGAAGGGTTTTCATTACGCTACCCTCACCAGGTCGTCAACTGAATACCTTCTATCTGAATTTCTAACTAAATTAGCTTCATCGTCTCGGCGGTGTAACAAGCCATCAAGCCCTCTGCCCTGCCACAATCGTTTCATCTTCGTAATTTGCTGCGCAATGCCACTATAATCTTTGCTCGCGACCAAAGGTTTTATAGCAGCCATTTCTCGCCTTGAGTCACCTTTCAGGCTTCCCCCACGGTTATACACTAACGATACCAAGGCAGCTTGAGCATCAGCATTCAAGTACTCGACACCAGGGAAAGTAGATTTTGTTTTTTGGGCATATTTAGGTAGCGATGAGTGCACAAACACATGCTTTGCGGCATCGAAAGGCACAGTGACAGAACGTAAAGATGAAACATGAATTTTAGCGGCTTGCCCTTTCAGGCCACATACCCGCGTAAGCTTCACCATATCAAAGGTACTAAGAAGCGACTGCCAGTCGGATTGAAATTGGCTCTTACTGGCATAACCTAAATCGTAGCCAATACCAATAGTGATCCCCGAATCACCTTTAGGCCACGTGGGGTGAGTAAGCCTTTTCTCATAATATTGCTTCGAACTGATCTCATGTTGCACGATAAGATCTATTCCCTTTTGTGAAAGCGTAAGGCTAATTTCATTTGAGGTGACAGGCGTGGCTGTTGAAGTAACTTGGGTTAGGCGTTCTGAAATGGGAAGTAACCGCTTTTCAAGTGCCGAAAGCGTTTCGCCACCAAGTACACCATCAGGTGAAACACCCAAGTGTTGTTGAATTCGCTTTAGTCGTTCTGAAGTGGTGAAGTGCATTGGGTTGTGTCCATGCAACCTTGAAACATACTTCATTTCGATGGTTATTATTTAATCTATTATATTAACTTAACATTATTTGTACAAAATACAACCAATTCAGTTTCAACTTTACGTGCTATTCAAAGAGAATGGTAAACGTAACTTTAAAGAGGCTAGGCTTTGCGGTTATTTAGAAGGGTAACGATTTGAATTTAATATTGAATAATCGGAAGTGACTTCGATAGAGTGATGGAAGTCACGTCCGCATTTTTTCTGCTTTAATCTTTATTTTTTCTGTTTTTGTTTCTTTTTTCGTTTATTTTTTTGTTCCGGCTAGAACAAAGACTATGCCGTGAGTTTCGCTAAAGAAAGAGTTGATTTTAAACCGCCTTCTAGCAACGTAATAGTTGCATCAAGCGTGCTCATCTTAACCCGTAACTCGGCACGATCTTCATCTAATGTCCAAGCCAGCAACAAAGTACCTGTGTCTTCAGTAACAGAGAAATCGCCGTTAAACGCATTTGTGTTGTTTCGAATATGAATTAATTCAACTAGGCCTTTTACCACTGGCTTTGTGAGCGCTTCATCAATATCGCTTTCACTTAAGTAAGGACGATTGATATCTCGTCCCACATTCGTTTCCGCTAACAATTCCATGTCGTTAGTCGCCCCTAACAATCCTGCATAATATACTTGGGGTACGCCTGGGCTGAAGAACTGTATGGCACGGGCAAGCAAGTATTTGTAATCGTTTTTTCCTAGGGCATCATAATAAGTACAGTTAATTTGGTACAAATCTACATTGCTTGCCGCTTCCCCGGTGGCCTTTCTTGATTCGCCATCAGAGTTAACATGAATAGTTTCTACCAAATTGTCGATTTGCGAGTTAGTTAAAAGCCCAGGCTTGTCGCCACTTGCCCCTACATCAACAATGCCTATTCCATCGTGGGTGTCTAGCACCGTGAAGCAGTTGCGTGGCGAAATAGATAACCAATGCGCTAATGCAGAGGCGTCTTTACTAAACAGGGTATGCAATACCAATGGCGGAAGCGCAAAGTCGTAAACGCTGTCACAGCGAGATGCAATCGCAATTTGGGTTTCGAAATGACTGTGAATTTCAACCAAGCTTTGTATGCCCATCTCGTGCGCACGCTTGCTCAATGCTTCGATAAACTCAAAAGTTTCTTCTAACATGAAACAGTTAGTGCCCGCGCGTTTAATGGCATAACCTGCTGCATCTAAACGAATTAGGTCAACATTGCTTTGTGTAAAAGCTTCTAGGATCGATTCTAGATACGCTTTACCCAAGTCAGACTCAACATCAATATCAATTTGATTCGCGGTGAAAGTTGTCCAAAAAGGCACAACTTCTTTGTTACCTAACTCATATTCAGAGAAAAATGGCGTAGGACGAGGCCTAAATACTTTTTTTATATTGGCGATATTCGCCGCATCGTCTTCGCTGAACACCGACTGCTTAGTTAAAAATAGTGGCCAGTATTGTGATTCACGACCATGTTTAATCACATCTAAAAATGGCTCACTTTGCGCAGACATATGATTCACGATGAGGTCCGCCATAATATTCATCGACTCACCAACTTGCTTCACATCGGCCCAGCTGCCTAAACGTGAATCAACCGTAGTATGATCGATAGGATCAAATCCAGCATCTTCGCCATCGAAAGGATAATAGAAAGGTAAAATATGAATGCCGGTAAACAGCCCTTTCAACTTGGTACTTAGAAGCGTGTTGAGGCCAGACATATTTCCTTCACCCAAGCGGTCTGCGTAGGTAATAAATTGAACGCCATTGCGTAAAGGCATGAAAATTCTCCAAATATCGGGTGCTGCGTATTGAAAAAGCAAAAATGCACCGAAGATTTGCAGTGTCTCTATGGCAACAAGAAACACTGCATTAATTTAATGTAAATAGTGAAACGTAAAACTGTTCTAACTAAGCGTATTTGCTTTAGCTAGGTGTAGTTGAGTCAACCCCATATTCTCGTTTCTCAATCATGGCAAGACGCTCTCGCGTTGGCTGAGCAATCGCGTTGTAAAGTAAGCCCAGGAACAACAAGATAGAGAAGCCTGTAGCAACGACAAATCCGTACTTGGCATCACCACCATAAGCATCACTCACTACTCCCATAATGAAAGGCCCTGCAGCAGCGCCCGCAGCGGTAAAGAACAAAATAACCCCCGCTACTGAACCATGTTGTCGCTTCTCGAAGCAGCTAATGCCTTTAGAGTTAAAAGTAGGATAAATGACCGACATAAATATGCCGCTTAGTGGGAAAAGGAAAACGGCCAGTGTTGGGCCTGCCATTAAGCCAACTACAAAGCACATCATTATCATGAAACTAAATAAAAGAAGTACTTTGGTCCACTCGAAATGCTGCATCATCCAAATACCCACAAACCGACCCACTGCACGCAATGCAAAGAACACAGAAACGGCATAAATGGCGAGGGTTTGGGTAGATTCATTGGCGTAGCAACTGTAGATATCTGAGGCCGAGCTAGCGTCACAAATTAAGTAGCTTGGCATCCATACATAAATCGCACTCTCGGCCGCAACATATAGAAACGCACCAATAGAGAACCCCAAGGCGTAAGGGTCTTTAAGTAGCTTTAAGCTATCGACAAGGCTGGTAGGCTTTTCTTTTATCGCTTTACTTTGTGGGTATTCAACCATCAACGCCATGCAAATTAGCACGGTACATAAACCACCGGCGATAACGTATAACCAGGTCCAGTGAACTCCCTGAGTAATTAGCCAGGCGACTAAGATTGGGCCAATGATTGCGCCAACGCCAAAGAAAGCTTCGGCGCCGTTCATGGTGCCAGTATGCTCTTTGGTTGAGCGTGATATATCGCCGATTAAGGCAAGTGCAGCAGTTTTAAACACCCCTACTGCCAAGCCTGATAAGGTTACCAAACTTAGAATAAAGGCAAAGGTACTGCCTATCATAAACAGATAGCAAGAAATGGCGAATAAGGCTAAGCCCAAGATTAGCGTTTTTTTACGACCAAATTTATCGGCTAAGAAACCAAGAAACAGCCCTGAAAATGCGATACCGATCATGAACAAAGAGTGCATTAAACTCGCTTGCGTATTGGTCACTGCAAACTCAATTTTTACTTCTTTAATAATTTCGCCTACCGAGTCTGATGTCATCGCAAACATCATAAACATCAAATAGGTTAACCAGCGAATTAACCCGTAGTTATGCTCGCTCGTTTGGTTAGTAGACATGGAGATTTACCTTAGAAACTTAAGAAAGATAAACGCATTGCTGCGCTTAAAAATCTTATCTAGCGCTTGCGCCGAAATACCAAAACTATGACCTGCGGCGCTTAGTAAAAAGCGCCGCAGCGAATAGTTATAACGACCATTAATAGAATGCGTACTTCAATTGAATTGAAGACGTTCTTCCACTAATTGGGCGAGCTCTAATGATATCGCCAGCTGATGCCGCACTCTCTTCAGACTCAGTAATGACAAATTCATCAGTAGCGTTGTTTACATTCAACGATACCGAGAACTGGTCAGATACATACCAAGTGGCAAATAAGTTAGCTACTACGTAAGCATCTTGCTTAAGCTCGTTTGAGTCTTGAACATAGTACTCAGTTGAACCTTGTAACGACGCACCAATACTGAAGTTTTCAAAGTCATACTGCGGAATAACCGTGTAGATGAAATCAGCTTGACGACGAGGTGTCTTGCCTACTAATGCAGGGTTGAACTTGTCTTCACTAATTTCTGCATCTGTCCAGGTTGCGTTTCCTGACATTGTGAAACCGTTACCGAAATCGTACTTACTCTCAAGTTCTAAACCTGTTGCTTCGTATTCACGAATAAAGGTTAAACCGCTTGTCACTTCAGCTTGAGTATCTTGGGTTACCGTGTTGAACAATGTGGCGTTAAATTTAAAGTCTTGCGTACCGTACTTAATACCAAACTCTAACTGCTCTGTTTCATCGAAACCACTTGTCGTACTCGTTAAGCTACCATCGGCATTAAGGGTACCGGCAATTTGAAGTAAGCGGTCAGCCAGTGCTCGGCCACCTTCACTATAACGGCCAAAGAAAGTCATGCTGTCGCTGTATAGGTAAGAGCCACCCAACGAGAACGACGTGTTACTTGCTTCATAATCAACAATTTGGCTTGTTGCATTAGCGCGATTTAGGCGAATTACGCCGCCGCCAAAACCAAAACCGTTTGACGCAGAAGCATCTTCAGTATTACCTGAGATAACTCCGTCACCATTGATATCTACATCGGTATTTCCACCACAACACGAGTTGATAAGCTCACCATTTGCTTGCACGGTGTCATGCCTGGCACTTACATCAAACAACCAGTTATCACCCACTTCGAAGCCTACGTTGATGTAAGGCGCTGTGGTGGTGTAGTTTAAATCCCATTCCCATGAAAGGAAGCTTGGTGCCCAAAGCCCTTGGTCAACAAGTGCAGTACCGTCGGCATCTTCAATATGAAGATACTGAGAGTTAGTGCCATCAACTGTCTGAATAAACGTGTTCCAGCTATTCCAGCTAATCGCGATGTCTTGCTTAGAGTAGTAGTAACCCGCGGTAAGCGTTACGCCATTGTCGTACTCTTTACGAAGACTTAAATCGTTGATCATGTTGCCTAAATCATTGTAAGTTGTATCAAACAATAAGTTCAGGAACGCTAAACCGTTGTACTCGTCACCGGCATTTGGACCGTTCGCAAGGGTTACGCTAGTTGAATCACAATTGAAAGCGTTACCGTCGCCGTCTAAGGCTGAGGCACATATCGCTGTCGCCATGCTGCTAGCAGACTGCGGTCCATAAGCACCGAAAGTATCAGTGAATGGAGAAACGAACCCACCGCCTACATCAGACGTTCTGAATTTGTTAAGCAGGTAAAGATCTTCT
>MDTG01358275.1_pt1 | contig 11077 bp, 14 predicted proteins | sample 811421 | NCBI WGS metagenome assembly MDTG01 (sample SAMN05326645, study PRJNA326480) | marine metagenome | isolation source: seawater | place: Pacific Ocean: South East | collected 2011 | reverse complement strand
GTAGATATTAATTCAAAAGCAAAAAATTCAAGTAATTATACTCAATGTGATTCTTTATTAATGGGAAATAAATGTGGAGCTCATACTGTTCCATATATCAAAAATAAGAATTTTGACTCCAATATTGCTCATGAGGCCACAACTTCAAAAATAAGTGAAGAGCAATTACATTATTGCCAGCAAAGAGGATTAAATCCTGAAGAGGCCGTTGGTTTGATTGTTAATGGGTTTTGCAAGGAAGTTTTACAACAATTACCTATGGAGTTTGCAGTTGAGGCACAAAAACTTGTAGGCATTAGCTTGGAGGGGAGTGTAGGTTAATGCTAAAAATTAATAAATTAAACGCAAATGTTGAGAATAAATCAATTTTAAGAGATTTTTCATTAAATATAAACCCGGGTGAGGTTCATGCAATTATGGGTCCGAATGGATCAGGCAAAAGTACATTATCTAATATTTTGTCAGGAAAAAAAGGCTACGAAGTTTCAGGGGAAGTTTTATTTGAAAATAAAAACTTGTTTGATTTTGAGACCGAAGAAAGAGCACACAAAGGAATTTTTCTGGCATTTCAATATCCTTTGGAAATCCCTGGTGTGAATACTAATATTTTTCTTAAAACGTCTTTAAACGCAATCAGAAAAGCACGGGGAGAAAAAGAACTTGATGCAATAGAATTCCTAAAATTAGTAAAAGAAAAAGCAAAAAAACTAAAGTTTGATGAAGAAAAACTTAACAGACAATTAAATGTAGGTTTTTCTGGGGGTGAAAAAAAAAAGAATGAGATTCTTCAAATGTCTATTCTAGCACCAAAATTATCAATTCTAGATGAAACAGACTCAGGACTAGATATTGACGCTTTAAAAATTGTTGCCGAAGGAGTTAATACGTTAAGAAATAAAGAAAACTCCTTTTTAATTATTACTCACTATCAAAGATTATTGGAATATATTAAGCCAGATTTTGTGCATGTCTTAATGAATGGAAAAATAATCAAATCAGGAGGTCCTGAACTAGCCTTAGAATTAGAAAAAAAAGGATATGAAAATTTTAATTAAATGAAAGAGCAAATAAAAATAGATTTTGAAAAAACATTAAAAATGTCTGACTTCTCCAAGAAAGATATGGAGTCAAAAAAACATTTCTTGAATAAATTTATTGAGAATGGATTTCCAAGTAAAAAACTTGAAAACTGGAAGTTTTTAGATTTAAATCAAATTATTAAAAAGAATATTGGTGAACTAAATTTCTTCAATGATTATTCCTTAACCAATAAAATAGATACATCTGTTTTCGTTGATGGATTAGAGCATAACAAAATTATTTTTATAAATGGAAGAATAGAGAAAATAGATTTAAGCTATGAAGATAAAAATAAAATAGAAATTAACGATGATGTAAAAATTAATGATACATTTGAAAATGATAATGCTTTAATTGATTTAAATAACGCATTTAGAAATAAGTATTACAAAATTTTAATTAAAAAAGATTATTTAAGTAAAAAACCCCTGATAATTTATCACTTAACAAATGAAAAAATGAAATTTAAGAATGTAAATTTAAGATTAGATTTCGAAATAGAGTCAAATAGCTCCTTAAAAGTAATAGATATTTTTGATGATACTGATGATAAGAATTTTATGAATATTATTTATAATTTTAAGTTAAAAGAAAATTCAATATTAAAAAATTTCAAAATCGACAAATCATTAAATAATAATCTTAAATATTTCTATAACAATATTGACCAAGAAAAAAATAGTATCTCAGAGACATTTATTTTGTCTGCTGGTTCTGATTATTTTAAGAATGAAATTAATTGTAATTTAAAAGGTGAATTTTCATCAGCGTTTATTAACGGTATTTTTTCATTAAAAGAAAATAAGCAACACGAAATTAGAACAACAATTAATCATTTAGTTGAAAATACTAAAAGCTATCAATTGATAAAAAGTGTTCTTGGAAAAAATACAAAGGCAGCGTACCAAGGAAGAATATTTGTAGACTCAAAAGCACAAAAAACCGATGGCTATCAGCTAAGCAAGGCAATATTATTAGATGAAACTTCTGAGTTTAATGCAAAACCGGAACTAGAAATTTATGCAGATGATGTAAAATGTTCTCATGGATCTGCATCTGGAAGCCTAAATGATAATTCAATTTTTTATTTGATGTCTAGAGGACTTAATTACAAGCAAGCAAAAGAACTTTTAATTAATGGATTTTTATTGGATGTGATCGAAAAAATTACTGACACTGAAATAAAGAATTTAATTAAGACGATTATTGGATTAAAAGAATGAACATAGATACAATTAAAAAAGAATTCCCTATATTTGATGAAAAAATTCAAAATAATGATCTAGTCTATTTAGATAGTGCTAATTCCTCACAAAAACCTAAAGTCGTAATTGACAGAATTAACGAATTTTACACAAAACAATTTTCTAATGTTGGAAGGAGTGTACATTATTTAGCTGTAGCTGCTACTAATTTATATGAAAATACAAGAACTTCTGTTCAAAAATACATCAATGCGAAAGATAAAAATGAAATCGTTTTTACAAAAGGTGCTACAGAAGCCTTAAATCTTGTAGCAAATACTTTAGGTCAAAAATACTTACAAGAAGGAGATGAAATATTACTTACTGAGTTAGAACATCACTCAAATTATGTACCTTGGCATTACCTTAGAAAATCTAAAAATATAAAAATAAATTTTGCTGAGATTAATGATTTAGGTGAAATAACAATTGAAAGTATTGAAAAAAAGATAACTTCAAAAACAAAAATTATTTCTATAAATCATCTTTCAAATGTAACAGGCGCAATACTTCCAATAAAAGATATTTGTTCTTTAGCTCATTCAAAGGGAATTATAGTTGTAGTAGATGGTTGTCAGGGAGCTCCACATTTAAAGTTAGATGTTCAAGATTTAGATTGTGATTTTTATGCGATTTCATGTCACAAAATGTATGGTCCAACAGGATTAGGAATATTATACGGTAAAAAAAAATGGTTAGAGGAATTGCCACCGTACCAAGGCGGAGGTGGAATGATTAAAGAAGTTAAAAAAGATAGAATTACATACGGTGATTTACCAAATAAGTATGAGGCTGGAACTATGGCTACCGCGCAAGTAATTGCCTTTGAAAAATCAATAAAGTTTTTAGAGAGTATTGGAATTGAAAAAATTATGAAGCATGAAAAAGAACTGATTGAATATGGTCAGGAAATACTGAAAAAAAATAATTCAGTTAAATTAATAGGCAATCCAAAAAACAAAGGTGGCGTATTGTCGTTCACAATAGAGGGAGTTCATCCACATGATATAGCAACAATTTTAGATGAGGATGGAGTAGCTATAAGAGCTGGACACCATTGTTGCCAAATATTACATGATAAACTCGAAATTCCTGCGAGTGCAAGAGCATCTATAGGAGTTTATAATACAAAAGAAGATTTTGACCAATTAAATGATTCTATTAATAAATGTAAAAAAATTTTTGATTTAAAATGAATTTAAAAGAATTATATCAAGAAATTATCTTAGAACACGGAAAAAATCCTAAAAATTTAAGGAAGACTGAAAATTACAACAAAGATGCAAAAGGAAACAATCCTTTGTGTGGTGATAATGTTCATGTTTATCTTAAATTAAATGATCAAAGAAAAGTCGAGGATATATCTTTCGAAGGCAGTGGTTGTGCTATTTCTATGGCATCAGCTTCTATTATGACAGATTTAATAAGGGGCAAAAGCGATAATGAGGCTAAGGAAATAATTGAGGATTTTTTGGCAATGATTAAAGAAAATCCTGAGTTAAAATCAAAAATTTTAAATGAAGACGATAAAACTAAATTAATGTGTTTATCGGGTGTAAAACAATATCCAATGAGAGTTAAATGTGCAACACTATCATGGCATACATTAGTTTCAGCGATGAAAAACGATGGTACACAAGTAAGTACAGAGGAATAAAATCTATGGAAATAAAAGAAAAAATAATTAACGAAATTAGAAAAATTTATGATCCTGAATTACCGGTTAATATCTATGAGCTTGGTTTAATTTATGATATTCAAGTAAATGAAAAAAAGATAAAAATAAAAATGACACTTACTACTCCTAATTGCCCTGTGGCTGAGAGTTTGCCTAAAGAGGTCAAAGAAGGAGTTATGCAAGTTGAAGGTGTTGAAGACGTAGATTTAGAATTAGTATGGGATCCACCTTGGTCAAAAGATATGATGTCAGATGCTGCTAAACTGGAGTTGAATATTTGATGAATCCAATAATTAAATTAAGTGATAATGCAGCTACAAAAATAAAAGAAATAATGGCTAATGCAAAAAAAGATTCAATCGGAGTAAGAGTCTCGGTTAAATCTGGTGGTTGTGCTGGAATGTCGTATGTTATGGAATACTCTAAAGAAATTAATCCAAATGACGAGCTTATCGAGGATAAAGGGGTTAAGGTATTTATAGATTCTGCAGCAGTAATGTATCTTTTAGGTACTGAAATGGATTACAAAAAAGAGGAGTTTTCCTCTTCATTCGTGTTTAATAACCCTAATGAAACAGAGCGTTGTGGCTGCGGCGAGTCTTTTAAGGTAGATTAATTAGTATCCTAAAAGTTGCATAGCAGTATTGCATTTAATGCATATCTAGTGTATAAGATTCTTATGAATAAGTTTGAATTTAAAAATCTTGTTAAGAACCTTAAAAATTCTTTAAAAGAAAAAACTTTTTTTAAAGATCTTAGAAAAGAAGTTGAGACTGGTGCAAATGGCACGCAAGACTACGTAGTTAAAAAAGGTGTTAATAAAGATACAGTTGCTACAACAAGACAGTAATTAACTACTGTAGTACATCTCAAATTCTACAGGATGAGGTGCATGTTCAAATTTATGTATTTCCTCAAACTTAAGAGCAATGTAAGCATCAATTTGATCGTCAGTGAATACACCACCTTGAGTAAGAAATTCCCTATCTTTATCTAAGCTTTCCATAGCTTCTCTTAAAGAACCACATACTGTTGGAATAGCTTTTACCTCCTCAGGTGGTAGTTCATATAAATCTTTGTCGAAAGACTCACCAGGATGTATTTTATTTTTTATTCCATCTAAACCAGCCATCAGCATTGCAGCAAATGTTAGATAAGGATTACCAGATGCATCAGGAAATCTGATTTCACATCTTGCACCTTTTTTACTAAGAGTTATTGGTATACGACACGAAGCAGATCTATTTCTAGCAGAGTATGCTAACAGAACAGGAGCTTCAAATCCTGGAACTAATCTTTTATAACTGTTAGTTGTTGAGTTTGCAAAAGCATTAATTGCTTTCGCATGTTTTAAAATCCCTCCAATATAATGTAAAGCAGTTTCAGATAATCCAGCATAAACATCTCCAGAAAATACAGGTGTATCACCTTTCCATATAGATTGATGAATATGCATTCCTGATCCATTGTCACCAGCAACTGGTTTTGGCATAAACGTGGCAGTTTTTCCAAAAGAATGAGTAACCATTTGAACAACATATTTATAAAGCTGAACATTGTCTGCTTGATCAACTAAAGTTCCAAAATACATGCCAAGTTCATGTTGACTTGGAGCTACTTCGTGATGATGTTTTTCAACTTTTATTCCCACTTCTTTTAAGTTTTTTAAATATTCTCCTCTCATATCTTGTTCACTATCAACTGGAGGTACTGGGAAATAACCACCTTTAACCGGGGGTCTATGAGCCATATTTCCATTTTCATAGTCCTTTCCTGAATTGTAAGGTCCTTCTTTACTATCAATTTTAAATCCACATTCATTCATGTCATTTTTAATTTTAACATCATCAAAAACAAAAAATTCTGGCTCAGGCCCAAAAAAAGCTTTATCTCCAATTCCAGATGATCTTAAATATTCCTCAGCTTTTTTTGCAACACCCCTTGGGTCTCTTTCATAAGGACTTTTCTTAACTGCATCTAAAATATCGCAAAATAAAACTGCAGTATTATGGGATGTAAATGGATCTAAAAAAATTCTTGCAGTATCTGGTTTTAATATCATGTCAGATTCATTTATAGCTTTCCAACCAGCAATAGATGAGCCATCAAAAAAAACTCCATCACCCAGCATATCTTCATCAACAACAGAAGCATCCATGGTAAGATGTTGTAGTTTACCTCTTGGATCAGTAAATCTTAAGTCTACAAATTCAACTTCTTTATCTTTAATAAATTTTAAAACGTTGCTAGCACTCATTTTTTCTCCTATATATTCTGATCGTTGTATTACCAAAAAAAGACTGATATTTAATGTTCTTTTAGTTAATAACACCTATGCATTTTTTACATAAGTGTATATTTAAATGATTAAAATAACTAACAATTAAAAGTTGAATAATGACTTTATTAAGCAAAGAGCCGGTGAAAAGAGTAGAGAGATTATTAAGGGAGTTTGATCAAGAACTAAAGGTAATTATTTTAAAAAGCTCAGCCAGAACTGCATTAGAAGCAGCCTCATCTTTAGGTTGTGAAGTAGGTGCGATTATAAAAAGTTTGCTTCTAAAGACAGATAGCACTTTTACATTATTTTTAGTTGCGGGTGATAAAAAAGCTTCATTAAATAAAATTAAAAAAAAACTTAATTTTAAAGATGTCTCTATGGCTTCAGCTGAAGAAGTTAAGAATTTGACAGGGTATGCAATTGGAGGAGTTTCTCCTATTGGTCATTTGAGCAAAATTGATATATTTGTAGATAATTCTTTAAATAGGTTTTCCAAGCTTTTTGCAGCCGCAGGACATCCTAATTGTGTTTTCAAAATAAATTTTGAAAATTTAATAAAAATTACCAATGGTATAACAGAAGAGATATCTGAATGAGACAACCTAAATTAATAGATTACTTATTATTAGTGTTGTTAGCATTAATATGGGCCTCTGCATTTTTTAATATTAAAATTGCGACATACTCTTTTGGTCCTGTCACAATAGCCTTTTTAAGAGTTTTTTTTGGAGCTATTCCAGTTCTGTTATTATGTTATTTCAAGAAAATTAAAATTGAAGCGTTTTCAAAAGATTGGCATTGGTTTGCAATGATAGGATTTATAAATTTAGTCGCTCCATTTTTTCTGATTGCCTATGGTGTACAATCTGTTCAAAGCAATCTAGCTGCAATTTTAATGTCAACAACACCTTTAAGCTCAACTGTTTTGGGTCATTTTTATACTAGGAATGAAAAGTTTAATTTTATAAAAACTTTTGGAATTTTGATAGGCTTTTCAGGAATTCTTTATCTTTTTTCAGATAATCTATTGATTGATGAAAATAATTTTTTTTCAGCACTTTTAATTCTTTTGGGCTCCACTTGTTATGTAATTGGTGGCGTCTTAACTTTAAAAATAAGTAAGAAAAAAAATGAAAATGTTACAGGCTCTATATTAATATGGGCGGTAATCATTTTAATACCCTTAGTAATTTTTATTGAGCAACCATGGAAATTAAATCCGAGATTAGATTCAACTATTTCCGTTATATATCTTGGATTAGTTTCTACTGGTATAGCTTGGTTATTAAGATTTAGAATTTTAGTGAATAATGGTTTAATATTTCAATCTCAAGTATCCTATCTCATACCTATTTTTGGTATCATTTTAAGTTATATTTTTTTAAAAGAACTTATAACAATAAAAGTATTTATATCATTGATAGCTGTTTGTGTTGGAATTTATTTTGTTAAAAAAGCAAATTAAAATTTTTAATCTTTTTTTCTAAAAAATGAAGGACGATTTAAAATCGAATTTATTAGACCCAAAAATCTGAATAAATATTTATCTTTTTTATTTTTTTGAAGGGTTATTGAATAAAGAGATAATCTTAAGATTGATTTAATCAATTTTCCAAACATTTTATAAAATGCATAAATATAACTATAGTTTTTTTTATAAAAATAAAAACTCGACCACATCCAGTGCCATTCTCTAACATGATTTATGTCATCTTTCTCAGCATCATCTATACTTACAGAACTTTTAAAACCTAAGTGATGAATTTTTAATTTTCTAGATGTAAAAACATTGCCCTCTTCTTTTATGAGAGATTTACATAAATCTATTTCCTCAAAATATAAAAAGAAATTTTCATCAAAAATCTCTTTAGTGTTAAACTTTTTGAGATTAATCAGCATAGAGCAACCGGTAACCCATTCGACTTTATGAAGTTTATCTAAATTATTGTTTTTAAAGTCATCCCGAAATTTATTATTTTTTTTTTCATTAAAAAAGCCAGCCGGCATAAAAACTTTATCATTTGAATATTGACATCCAATAATTGTAAAATCATAATTTTCATTGATTATTTCACTTAAATTATTGAAAAAGTTTTTTTCACAAATAACATCTGGATTAAGAATAAGTGCATAATTTGTTTTAATTTGATTGAGGCCGAAATTATTTCCACCTCCATAACCCAAATTTTTTCCAGAACATTTTATTTCAACATTTGAAAATTTTGATTTAATAAATTCTTCATGTATAAAATTTTCTGAATTTTCTACAACAAGAACTTTTATATTTGAGTTTATAGATTTTAAACAATCAAGAATAATATTTTCTGGAGTTCTGTAAGTAACAATAATAACAGTTAAATCATTGAGATTTTTCATCTATAAATTACACTTTATAGAAATATTTCAAAAATTTCTTTATAATTGTTAGATTAATTTTGACATAGCTTTTATATGAGATGGTCTAGTCTCACAACACCCACCTAATATAGTAGCTCCAGCGTTTTTAAATTTTTCAGCTATATTTGCTAATTTCTCTGGGGTTAAATCTTTTCTTTGTCCTAAAAATTCATTTGGATTTCCTGTCTTACTTTTCTTATATGCGCCTGTGTAGTTAGGTTTAGGATTCGTTCTAACAAAAGCATTAATTTTAAATCCAAAAGGAACACCTAAACTTTTTATTTCATTAAGGTTTAGGTCAAAATTTTCAGGTGATATGCATGATAAAATAATTCCAAGAAGTTTATTATGATTTATTTTTGAAAAAATTTCTGAAATTTTTTCACCACTTGGTAAATTTGTTCCCTCTGAGATGTGAGCTCCAATCAGATATGGTTTATCAAATTCTTTAATACAGTCGATTGCTATTTTGAATTCTCTTACACTACTTAATACATCTAAATAAAAAAAATCTATATAAGGATTTAATAATTTTGCTTGACTGAGAAAATTTTCTTTGATTTCTTTCTCCGATCTAGTATCTGCCTCATAAGTAAGATATTGAGGCGGCAATCCACCAGCTATAAATATTTTAGGAAAAAGTTTTTTAGCCTGAAGAGCAATTTCTCCTGCTTTTTTATTGAGATACTCGAATTTATCTTCAACATTATTATCTTTAAGTCTTAACTTTCTTGTAGTGAATGTTGTTGTGACAATAACTTCAGCACCAGCCTTTATAAAATCTAAATGCGTGTCTAGAATTAATTTATGATATTTTTCTTTAAGAAGAGCATTGGCGCTCCACAAAGTCCCATTGGGCTCCATTCCTCTTGCAAGAAGCTCTTGACCCATCCCACCATCTAAAATCCTAATTTTTTTAAAAAAATCTAAGTTCATTTTTTTACCTTTAAATACTCAAGTTATTTTCAAGCTCATATAAATCTGAACCTGCGAATTGATTAATTGGGGATTTCCATTTTAGCTGTTGTTGCCCGCAATAGGATCAAATCGGCATAATCAGTATACGATAAAACTTACATAAATCAAATATAATTCAAAAAAATATTTTCATACCCATTCTCATTGCAACAAATATAACTAATAAAGAAGTAATCAAAGCTAGAACTTTGCTGGAAAAAATTTTTAAATTTAAATAATTTCCACAAAGACCACCAACAAAAACTGCAAGAAATAGTATCCAATATGATGAAATTTCATTAAAAACTGTTTCTTTGGTTAATTGACCCAAAACTCCAGAAATTGAATTAATAAGAATAAATAAAGATGCAGTAGTAATGATATTTTTTGGTTTATCGGCTCTAAGCAAAAAAAGAATTGGACTTAAAAAAATACCCCCACCAATTCCGACTATTCCTGATATTAAACCTAAAAATGACCCTATTGTTAATGAATTTACTAAATTAATTTTTTTAATAATTAGATTCTCATCATCATACGATTTATTTTTTATTAAAAGCAATATCCCGGCTGTCGATAAAACTAAAAAAAGTAAAATTTCAAAAATTTTTTTATCTATTATTAATGATCCACCTAAAAATGCGAAGGGTACGGATCCAATTAAAAAGGGTATTAGTAATTTAAAATTGTGATACCCAGCTCTTATATAATTAATAGAGTTTCCAGTAACGACTATTATGTTACATAATAATGCTATTACTGGAAAAATATAATATGGAACATCCCAAATTAGCAATAAAGCTAAGTATGTAGAGCCTCCTCCAAAACCTACACTTGAATATAAAATTGCTGTTATTAAAAATAAAATTGATAATATAATCATATTTTAAAAATTTTTATGAAGGTAAACATAGCATTATTGACTGTAACAGATACCAGAACATTTGATAATGATAAATCCGGCTCAATATTAGTTGATAAGGTAAAAGAAGCCAATCATAATTTAATTGATAGAAAAATCTGTAAAGACAATAAAGAAGATATAGTTATTATTCTCCAAGAATGGATAAACAGAAATGATATAGATGTAATAATTACAACAGGAGGAACTGGTTTAACAGGAAGAGACATTACTCCAGAAGCTATAAATCAAATAGCCGACAAACATATTCCTGGTTTTGGTGAAATTTTTAGAAGCTTAAGCTTAAAAACTGTTGGAACTTCAGCTATTCAATCTAGAGCTTGTGCTGTTTTAGCAAATGGAAAATATGTTTTTGCTTTACCTGGATCGTCAGGAGGAGTAACAGATGCATGGGAAGGAATCTTAAAACATCAATTAGATATAAATCATAAACCTTGTAACTTTGTAGAATTATTTCCTAGATTAAAAGAAAAATAATTATTTTTGATATTTTTCTTTCCATTCAGTGTAAGGCATTC
>MDTG01338498.1_pt1 | contig 11077 bp, 10 predicted proteins | sample 811421 | NCBI WGS metagenome assembly MDTG01 (sample SAMN05326645, study PRJNA326480) | marine metagenome | isolation source: seawater | place: Pacific Ocean: South East | collected 2011 | reverse complement strand
TTGTTAAATTTACTAAATATTTTAACACCTTCTTTATAAAGATTGATTTGCCTCTACATACATTAAATATTTTATGTTCTTTGTTAAATTTTTTTCTTTTCTTCAAAAGTTCAAAAACCATTTTTATAACATCGCCAATGTATGTAAAATCTCTATAGTGATTACCATTATTAAATATAGGAAAATATTTATTCATTCGGATGGACTCAAAAAATTTAATAATAAACATATCTGGTCTACCCCACTCTCCATAAACTGTAAAAAATCTTAACCCAAAAATTCTTAATTTATAAAGTTTTGAATATAAAGTTGCCATCTCTTCATTGTGTTTTTTTGTTAAAGCATAAATATTATTTGGTCTTAAAATTGAGTTTTCATTTATTGGAAATGATTTACATTCTCCATATACGCTACTAGATGATGCATAAAATAGATCAATCTTTTTTAAACGTGTGTATTCCAATATGTTTGCAAAAGCATCAACATTATTATGTATATATGACTGAGGATTCTCGAATGAATATCTCACTCCTGGCTGGGCGGCTAAATGAATAATAAAATTAAAATTATAATTTTTTATATATTTAAAAAAAGTCTCTTTTTTTGAAATATCACATTTAATAAATTTAAAATTTTTACTCTTTAAAAGATTTATTCTCTTTTTTTTTAAATTTAGATTATAATACGAATTAAGACTATCTATTCCAACAATATTATATTTTTTTTTTAATAATAAATTACATAAACTATAACCAATAAATCCAGCACATCCTGTTATTAAAACTTTTTTTTTCATCTTTTAGTTATCGAAGAAAATATTATCATTCCAAAAAAAACCATTAAATTTATACAAGTATATCCTGCTATTAAAAAAATAATAAAATATTTTAAAAATAGATAGTCCAAAAAAAAGGGCAAAGATAAAATTAAGAATATAATTTCCATTAGACCACATTGAGTAAAAAAATTTCTCCATATATAAAATATGATCGAAAAAAAACGATTCTTACTTCTCAAGTTGATACTGTTTTTAAATTGACAGGCTATAAAAATAATAAATCTATTAGTTTTATTATTTATTTCAGATGGAAAAGTTGACAAATAAACTCTAAGTATATTGAATATAACAACTACAAAAAAACTAAATATAAATAGTTCAAAAGAAATATTATTATTAAGGTATATACCACAAGATAAACTCGGTATAAAACAAATGTACATAAAATCAGAGTTTAATTTTTCTAGCACTCCTCCTAATTTTGTTTGCTTATTTAAGATTCTTGATAATTCGCCATCTATACCGTCTAATAAAACCCAAAAAATTAATACTACTGATCCAAGAAAAAAATAAGATTTTATTAATAAAATTGAGATCAAAAATACCAAGGTTATCGAAAATACTGTTATAAAGTTTGGGCTAATTCTTAAAGGAAATAAAATATAATAAGTAATTAAGACTGATATCCTTCTTAAAAAAGTTGCTAGTATGTATCCATACTCATAATCTATTTTGTCTTGAGGATAAATAATTTTTTGTATACCTTTTGGTAAAAATATTCCCCATGGTTTTTCTTTTTTTTTCATTTAATTATATAAGAAGGTCTATTAAAGTAAGGAAATTTAATTATTTTTTTTCTTTTTATTTTTAAAAATTTATTTATTACTTCTGTCTCTCCTTTATAAAAAGTTCCGCCAGTGCCTTTGCCTTGATAGTTATCAAATAAAATAATTCCCCCTTTTACAACCTTATCATAAAAATTATCTAAAACACACTGAGTGGTTTCAACAAAATCAATATCAACATTTAAAAGGGAAATTTTTAATTTTGGATTTTTTTTTAGGTATTTTGGAATCGTTTTTAACACATCACCTTTTATTAATTCAAAGTTTCTTATTTTTTTTCTTTTTAATATCTTTTTTAATTGATTCGTGTCAATAGAACTGCTTCCTGCAGTTTTTATCCAATGTTTTCTTTGTTTTTTTTCATTTTTAAATTTAGTATTTGGAAATTTGTCACTAAATACATCAAATGCGACTAATTTATTTTTAGATTTTCCAAACATTTTTCTAAACATTGAAAATCTGGCGAAAGATGTTCCCTTAAATACACCACATTCTACTATTGATCCATTTAATTTTTTTATTTTATTAAAAATCTCATAGTGTATTAGTAATTTTGATAATCTTTCTTCATTCATAAATAAATTAAATATTGTTTCAGAGTCATATAAATTTTGAAGAGTCTGTTTTGGTAGTTTAATCATTTATTTAAATATTTTTTTTGCTTTAATAAAATCTTTTTTATCATCTATTTCAATCCAACTATTATCAAAAGTTTTATTATATTTGATATTATTTTTCACAAGAAATTGGTTCATAAAATGTTCCCAGTTAAGTTTTAAATTTTTTTTTTTTTTTAGAAAATAATTAAGATTTTTTATCATTTTTTTTTTTAATATTTTTGAAATTTTAATTATCCCTACTGCCTCCCCAATAAATTTATATTTTTTTAGCTCATCATTTTTTATAAACCTTTTATCTATAGTTTTTTTAACATTGCCTTTTTTATCAATTAAAGTTTTTGCACATTCTTTATTGGATAAAGATCCCTGACCGACTAAAAAAGAGGAAGAATGTCCTTTAAAAATAAAATTTTCTAGAATTTTTTTTGAATAAATTAAATCACCATCAAAGATGATAGTATCTGTTTTACTTTTTTTTAAACCTAAAAAAAGGGAGTAGGTATTTCCAAATTTTTTAAAGTTTTCATTCAGCGTATAATTTATTTTAAGGCCACTTAATTTTTTTATTTCGTTAAGTATTAACTTGTATTTATAACCTAGTACTAAAATAACTTCTTTAAAATTAAGAAGTTTAATCAATTTTAAATTTCTAATTAATAAACTGATATTATTTATTTTTAGTAATGATTTTGGATCTCTTGTTAAATCTGAAATTCTACTACCAGATCCTGCTAATAAAATTACAGCTGTAAACTTTTTTCTTTTATCCATACTCTAATCATTGTTCTTTTAAGTTTGATATCATTTCCTTTAATTTTATCTAAAGGCAAAGCATTTAAATCATCGGAAAATGAGGTTCTACCATGTAAAACTTTGGAATCTAAATTAAATAAAATGTCTCCTTTAATCATTTTATATCTAAATTGATTTGAGCTAGTTTCAAGAATAGCATCTAGTGTGTCTAAGGCATATAATTGTTTTGGGGAGAGGCTTTTATTCTTCCTTTGGTACGCCGACTCTAAATAAGGTCTTAAATACCTAAATTTTGGACTTCTATCTTTATCGTAAGTAAGGATTGGGGCTATATAAAATCCATCGGATACTCCTCTTTTTTCCCAAATAAAATTTTGCTCTAATATTTTTTTAGCTTCTTTAAAATCTGATGCCAATATTTGATGTAATGCTTTACCATTAACAAGTATTGTTTCCCCTCCTGCTTTAGAACTAGATAAACAACCAAACATTAAAAAATCCCAAGTTTCTTTTACATTAACATTGTCTGTATGAATACTTCCACCTTCTCTTGTTTGATGATATCTCGATCCTTTATGCATAGAAAGTTTTCTGTCCCTATCATATACTTCTATTAATTTTTGTTTTTTATCATTTTGTATTAAAGTTGTTCCAACAATATTAGACATAACTTCACAAATTTTTTTTATGAAAACAGCTTTTAATTCACACGTTTTTCTTGTTTTTGGATATAAACAAATAATTATAGCAGAAGTATTATTTTTTTTTTTCAATTTTTTTTTACAATTAATTACAAAACTTTTAAGAATTGAAATAATCTTATCTTTATTATTTTTTTTTTTTTTCTTCAATTTTCAACTTTTTATAAAGGGCTTGGTTAATATGAATAAATTTAATAAAGTTTTTAGTGTTTGAGTTTTTCATAATTTTATTTAAGATAGCTTTGAATTTTTCCCAAAGAATTTTGCTTCAAAAATGTTTCTCCCAAATGACATACCACACTACCGTTAATTTTTTGTCTTGTTTTATATAAAATCAAATTTTTTCTTTTACTAAATTTTTTCTTTACATACGTACATAGCAAAGGTTGAAGATGTGTTGGATGATATATCAAATTTGAATAATTCTTGAAAAATTTTTTTTTATTTATAGTCACAGATTTTTTTATATTTTCATAATTCTTGAATACATAGAAAAGAGAAGAAATTGTATGATAAGGACCAGTTATTTTCTTATTTACATGTGTGTTTAAATCTAAATAAAAAGAATTTACCTTATTTCTAGGTCTTAATTTATAAGCTATAAAAGATGCACCTGTTAAACCAAATAAACCTTTACAAGAACTAAAAGTTATTAAATCAGCAACGTCATGTTTTTTTTCAAGACCAATTGAACCGGTTGCATCAAGCATCAGCTTAGAGTTTGTTTTTTTTTTAAGAATTTTTAATAAATCTATTGGCAATTTAAGACCTATGCTTGTTTCTACATATGAAGCACAAATCCAATCATAATTTCCAGTTATTCTTGAAATCTCTTTCCAAGATACTATTTTTATTTTTTTTATTATGGAATTTTTTTTTTTTATAAATTTAAGGATTTTCAACATTCTTAAAGAGTAATGGCCTGTATCAATAACTAGAATATTGCCTCCAATAAAATTGTTTAATGCAATTTCAATCGCTAGCGACCCTGATCCTTGGAAAGTTACAATATTTTTAAAACCAGTTATTTTTTTAAGAAAATTAAAAACATATTTTTCTATTTTTTTGTAATCGTTATCTCCCCTTCCAAAAAAAGGTCCTAAACCTAGGATATTTTCCTCTAAAAGACTCCCAGGTCCCGGGGTAAACAAAATCTTTCTATTTTTAATTTTTATAAATTTACTTATTTTAATATTATTTTTTAACATTAATTTGTACCTGGAATTAAGTTGAGAATATCTTTAATTTTGATCAATTTTTTGTCAATTTCAAAAGACCTACCATTTTTTAATATCGATTTTGCTGTTTCATACATTGCTGGATAAGCTGCTCTCAACATGTGATTTGCATAAATTACTACGTTAAAACCATTTTTTATTAATTCTTGCTCAGTAACTTTATTGTATGTTGATGGTACGCAGATTAAAGGAATGTTAGGAAATTCTTTTCTAAATTTTCTCGAAAAATTAAATATTTGGAGTGGAGTATTTTCTTTACTATGGATCATTATGCCATCAACACCAGAATGAATGTAAGCTCTAGCTCTTTTAAGAGCATCTGATAATTTTTTTCCAAGAATAAAACTTTCAATTCTGGCTATAATCAAGAAGTTGTTGCTTACTCTCGCTTGTCTACCAGCTCTAATTTTGGAACAAAAATATTCTATATTTTCTTGTTCTTGTTTAGCGTTACTACCTAATAAAGAATTTTTTTTTAACCCTTTCTTATCTTCAATAATTACAGCCGAAACACCGAGTCTTTCAATACTTTTAACATTAAGCTCAAAGTGCTCAATTTTTCCTCCAGTGTCAGCATCCATAATTAATGGTTTGGTAGTTACATCAAAAATATTATTAATATTATTTAATCTATTATTTATCTCTAATGCTTCAATATCGGGTTTTCCTTGTGAAGTAGAGTCTGTCAATGAACTTGACCAAAATCCATCGAATGTTTTTTTTCTCGCATTTTTTATTATTTCTAAATTTTCGATAATCAAGGCAGATAATGGGTTATGCGTTTCTACGATTCTTACAATGTCCTTTAATTGAATTAGTCTTTTAAGCATTCCTTTTCTCATGTCTGGCGTTATCCCTATTGATTTATTAACATTTGAAATTGAAGTCGAAGAGACATCTTTTGTGTAATTTATTTCAATTAATTTTCCACCATAAGTTTTTAAAGCTTTAATTGCTTTATTTCTATAAGGTGCCAAGGGACCCTCTAGCCAATCTGTTCCGTGAACCATTATATCCGGTTTTAAATGAAGAATTGTCGGCGCATAATCCCATTGTTTTTGTTCAAATACTTTTGTAACGCCTTTAATATTTTGAAGAATTTTTTTACGATTATTCCAATCTAAGTAGGGAATCCTTTTATAATTGGAAACTACTTTATCATTTAACAATCCTATATAAACTTTGCCATATTTTCTTGCTTCAGAGATAATATTTATGTGTCCGTGATGAAAAATATCAGCAGACATACCTACATATACAATTTTTTCTTTTTTCATAACTTTTGAGTAAATTTACTAATTTGTACTATTAATTTATTTTTTAATTCTTTTAAATAAGAAATTGGTTTATTTTTAAATTTACTAGTATTATACAAGTTTTTATCAGCTGTTCTTAAGGGTATTTTCCAATTTCCATAAGCAAACTCTAAGTACTGCTCTGGATTATTAGGACAATTAAATTTTTTACCTAAAAAGTTCACTGATGAAAAATCTTTCAAAAATTTTTCAGGTACCGAAAGTTCTCTTCTCCAATATTTTTTTAATAATTTTGAGTAGTTCCAAGAAAAAATTGTATAACCAGTTACATTTTCCTCAAATTCACCAATAAAATCTATTTTTGAGTCATTTTTTTTTTCATTTATATTCAAAATTCTAAAACCCTTTTTTTTGAGACTATTTGCTACAATATGTATTCTTGGTAAAAAATCTTTTGAAAAAACACTTATTTCAATATCCCAATCCCACTTAATAAAGTCATTATCTCTAACAGCGCCTAATAAAATACCTGTTTGCAAAAAATATTTTATTTTTAGCTCTTCAAGAACATCACAAATAATTAAAAATTCTTTTTTTCTGACCTCTAATTCCTCTGGTGTTCTTATTCTAATTTTATCATTTTCCATTTTTATATATCCATTAACAAAATATCTCTTATGTCTTGTTTTGTAATTTTTATTGGACAGTTATTGAGTCTTTGAATGTTTACACCTCTTATTATTTTGTGATAATCACTGACTATATTAATTCCTAATTTATTAAAATTATCTTCTAGATTTGCTTTTTTTTTAATATTTTTAATCAATAAATCAAACTCATAAATATTTTTTACTTTTAAGATTTGAAATATTTTATGAAATCTTTTTTTTAAATCAAAAGGAGCAACGGATTTGAAATGATAAATATAGTGAAGACACATAAATTTATTTAATGTTAAAGAAACTGCGTGTCCATGATTTATTCCAAACTCAGTTGTAAAAGGATATGAAGTAGCATGAGGACCATTTGTTTTAGCAATTGAAATTGCTTTTCCAGCTAAATTGGCAGCAATATTCATTTTTAATGAATTATCTTTATTTGGATTATTAAGATAATTTATAAAATTCGGAATTGATAGTTCTAAAGATTTTTTTGAATATTCTAAACTTGAACTATTTGATTTTACAGAAATCATAGACTCTAGTGCTTGTGCTATAGCATCAAATCCGGTTGATGCTTTCAAAATTTTATTTGAACCTATGACTAGATTAGGTGATATTATAAACTCATCAGGTTTAATTAGTTTATTTTCGACAGAATATTTTACCTTATTTATATACAAAACGGCAAAGGGTGTAACTTCGGCTCCAGAACCTGCTGTGGTCGGTATAGCAATTAACTCGCAAAATTTTTTATTAAAATCAAATCTTGAGTTTTTTACTTTATAGGAAATATTTTTTATATTGAAAAAAACATTTGCTAGTTTAGCGTAGTCAATTACACATCCTCCACCAACTGCTAAAATAATATCAGGTTTAATTGAATTAACTTTTTTAATTATTTGATGTAATTCAATCAAATCTGGATAATAGCTTTTTTTAAAGTAATAGAACTTTTTTAAATTATTAGGTAAAATATTATTTAATAATTTATTTGCATTTGATTTAAAATATGAATTTTTACCTGTTATAATAAGGGTTTTTTTAAAATTTTTTTCTAAAAAGTATTTTTTTACAATCTTTAAATCTGAAAAAGAACTTATTATCATTATTAAAACCAGCTTTCGCTTTCTTTGATAACTCTTTTAATATTTTCTTTTCCAATTTGAGAAAGTTGTAAAAGATTGTCTCCGCTAATTCTATCAGAAACTCTTAAAACTAAGATTTTTGCATTATTATTCATTAATGAAAATTTTGTAAATGGTTTAAGATAAAAAGTATCATTCTTTTTTAAATTATAGATTTTTGAATTTATCTTTAATTTTAAGTATTTTCCAAGAACATAAAAATATTGATGAGAATGATTCTGATGTTTTATATTATTTGATTTTAATACACTTAATTCAAAAGATTTTGACTCAGGTGAATATTTAGAAGATGCCAATTCTCTTATTTGTAAAATTCTTTTTTTTTTTGTTGGATAAAACCATATTCTTGATTTTGACTGTGTACTTATAATAACTTTTTTTGTATTTTCAGTTTCTAAAATATCTCTCAGATTGATATTTAATTTATCTGATAATTTTTTTGAAAAGTGAAATATGCTATTTTTCTTAAAATTTTTAGTTTTATAACCCTTAATAATTTCTTCAAAATTTAAAAAGGAGTTATTGGTATATCTTTTAATAATATCATTATTTGAATTTTCACTAAAAATTGTACTCATTGAATTTTTTATACCTAAGTTTCCTAGATTGTCTTGAACATCATTAGTAATTTTATCTAAATACGTTAAAGCAATAATAAAATTACGGTCGTTGTCTCTCGAAGTAAATGAATGCGGCACATACGGACTAATATACATAGTGTCACCCGTTTTCATTGTTTTAACTTTCTTAATTTTATTTTCAAAATAGTAGAAATTTATATTTCCAACAAAATAAGTGAATTGATGAAGCAAATGTCCTTTATTCCAAACAACTTTTGGATTTTTGGGATTATTATTGTCAACTATTTGAAGAACTCTAATCCACTCAGGTCTAAATGGTGCATTTCTCGACATAGCGGTATCTCTGTATTCATAATAATCCCTGCCCTTTCTTTGCATTAATCTTGAAGTTTTTTTTGAAGATTTTTCATTGAAAATAATAATTTCAGGATCTTTATCGTTAAAAAATTTGAAATTAATAAAATTATTCAGAGTTACTGGCCAGATTTTTAACATTCTTTTAACTAATGAAATTTTCAGTTCATCCTTTCCTTTTAAAATGTTTATAATTTTTTTATTAGATATTTTTAGCTCCCTAGCTGCATCTTCTGGTCTTCTTTTAAGATCATTTAGGACCTGTCTTAATCTTTTAGCTGAAAATATTTTATTTCTTGTTTTCATAAAAAGTTTGTGCTTTTACCAAATCTTCGGTTGTATCAATTTCCATCCAATTATTTTTGATTACTAAGCATTTAATTTGAATATTTTTTTTTATTAAATATCTAAAGAAGTCAGTTATATAAGCTTTTTGAAAATTAACTGCTGAAAAAAATTTTTTTCCTTTATATTTATTTTTTGCTTCATAAAACATTTGTTTAAATACCTCACACCCCTTTTTTGAAAGCCTTATCATGCCAATAAACTCGGAATTTGTTTTTTTTAATAAAATATTTTTTCCTATTTTTTTTAGATTTAGATTTTTATCATAAAAAGCTTTTTCAGCTTCTGAGATAGGATGGTGTATCCTTTTAATATAATTTTTTTTCCAGTCTTTATCTAAAACTACAACTATATCATTTTTTTTAAATTTATTTATTAACTTTTTTACAATTTTTTTTTTAAAAATTATATCTGAGTAACTTATTATACATTCGCCATTAAACTCTTTTTGTGCAACAAATAGTGAGTTTAAAATATTATTTTTTTTATAATTTCGATTAAAAAAATAATTAACATTTTTAAAAGAAAATTTTTCTTTTTTATAACCAACAATTACATTAATATTTTTTATTTTTAAATTATTAAAGATTTTTAATTGTTTTCCAATTATAGTATCTCTACCAATAGGTAAAAGTCCTTTTGGCAAATCTGCAGTAAATGGTCTTAGTCTTTTTCCCATTCCTGCTGCAATTATAAAGGCATTCATTTAATTTAAAATATCTCCATTTTCTATTCTTAAAATTTTATCACTATATTTTAGAACTTTATCAGAATGAGAAATTAAAAAAATTATTTTATTTTTTTTTATTTTTAATAGATTATTTAAAATTTTTTCTTCATTTTGTGTATCTAATGATGATGTAAATTCATCAAAAAATAATACATTTCTATTATGGTATAATGCCCTTGCAATACCTACTCTTTGCTTTTGTCCTTCGGAAAAAAAAGTTCCATCCTGTCCTATATCTTTACTAAGATCAAACTCTGATTTAATGAAATCATTTATACTTGATGATTTAATAACATCATTAATTTGAACTAAATTTGTTTCGCTTTCATTTTCTGCAAATGCGATATTTTTTTTTACTGTGTCGTTGGTAATAAAAATTTTTTGAGGCACATAACTTATACTTCTGTGCCAACTATCAATATTATCTGCAATATTATAATTATTATTTACTAATATTTCTCCTTTTTTGGGCTTTAAAAAACCCATAACTAAATTTATAAAAGTTGATTTTCCTGCCCCTGATAAACCTTTTATTCCATAAATTTTTCCAGATTCAAATTGTAAATTAAGATTTTTAAAAATCTCTTTATTTGAATTGGGATATTTATAACTTACATTATTTATTTTGATAGAGTCTACATTGTTAGGAAAATTTTTATTATTATTTTCTAAAAATATGTTTTTTGATTTTTCATACATATTTTCTTGCTTCAATATTGCTATGCCTTTATTTGCAAAAGTAATCTGTGAATAACATTGGTAAGCTGCATACATTGATGGGAGCAATCTAAATAGTGCTGCGCCAAAAATTGCCAAATTAATTACTATGTGTGAGAAACTTTCATTAAGATAGAAATAACTTATATAAATAATACTTACAATTAATGTAAATGCTAAAAATTCAATTATATGTCGTGGGAAATAAGCTATTAAGTTATAGCTAAGTATTATTTTTTCATTTTTAACTAAAAGGTTTTTAAATAAATTTTTAAAATAGTTTCTATTTTTTGTAAGTCTAATTTCTTTAAGTGAGTCGATACCTTCTTGTATGTACTTTAATATTAATCCT
>MDTG01173188.1_pt1 | contig 11078 bp, 9 predicted proteins | sample 811421 | NCBI WGS metagenome assembly MDTG01 (sample SAMN05326645, study PRJNA326480) | marine metagenome | isolation source: seawater | place: Pacific Ocean: South East | collected 2011 | reverse complement strand
TTAATAAAAATATCAAATAAGCCTATATGGACGAACCCTTGGTGGATAAATCAGAATTTATGGTATGAAATAATAAAAAAGAAAGAGCTAAGAAAAAAACTCAACATTAATGAAAATTCATTTATTTTAGGTTCATTCCAAAGGGATACAGAAGGAAAAGATTTAAAGAGTCCCAAATTATCTAAGGGACCAGACAGGTTTATTGATATAGTTTTAGAATACAAAAAAAATAATAAAAACTTGGAAGTTATCTTGTCTGGGAAAAGGAGACAATTTATTATTGAAAAATTAAAACAAAATAATATAAAGTTTCATTATTTTGAAATGGCAAATTTGGAACTTCTAAATGAACTATATAATTGTTTAGATTTATATATTGTCTCATCAAGAGTTGAAGGAGGTCCACAAGCGATTTATGAATGTGCGCTAACAAAAACTCCTATTATTTCAACAGATGTTGGAGTAGCTTCAAAATTTTTAGATAAAAAATCAATATTTAATATGGAAAATTTTAAAGAAGCAAAACCCAATACAGAACATGCTTATAGTTCAATTCAAAAGTACACCCTACCAGATGGTTTTAATCCTTTTAGGATTAAATTTGAGGAATTAATTGAAAGTTAGTATTGGTGCAAAGATTATTGATGGACCTTGGGGAGGAGGTAATCTTTTTGTAATAAATCTATCAAACCACCTAAGAGAAAAAGGACATGAGGTAATTTATGATTTAAATCATGAAGATATCGATTTAATTTTATTGACAGATCCTAGAAAATCATCTGAGTCTTCAACTTTTACACATAAAGATATAAAGAGATATAAAAAAAAGAACCCAGGAGTAAAAGTTGTTCACAGAATTAATGAATGTGATGAAAGAAAGAATACAAGGGGTTTAAATAAATTTTATATTAAAGCTAATAAAATTGCTGACCATACAGTATTTGTTAGCAATTGGTTGAAGGATCTTTATCTTAAAAGTGGTTTTAACAATTCAAATTATTCAGTTATTTATTCAGGTTCAAATAAAAAAGTTTTTAATGATATTGGTAAAAAAACTCATAAAGAAGAAACTCCTTATAAAATCGTAACTCATCATTGGGGAGGTAATTGGAATAAAGGATTTTATATATATGAAAAATTAGATAAGTTAATTAAAGAAGATTACTGGTTCAAAAAAATTGAGTTTACTTATATTGGGAACATTCCAAAGAATTTTAGATTTGAGAATACAAAACATATTGAACCACTAAATGGAAATTCTCTAGCAAAAGAATTAAAAAAACATGATATATATTTAACAGCATCATTAAATGAACCTTCAGGCAATCACCACATAGAAGGAGCCCAATGTGGTTTGCCCTTGCTTTATTTAAGAAGTGGAGCATTACCAGAATACTGTCAAGATTTTGGTATTGAATTTAATGAAAATGACTTTATAGAAAAATTAGATTTAATGACTATTGAATATGAATCTTTTTATAATAAAATGAAAAGCTATCCAAGAAATGCAACAAAAATGTCTAAAGAATATTTAGAATTATTTATCAGTCTGATGAAAAATGAATAATTTATTGGATTAAGGTTATTTTATATGAAGGAAAAACTATCTAATTTAAGACTAAGTGATTTAGATTTAAATAAATTAAAAGAAATAGATTATAAAGGTTTAATTAATAGAGCCCCAGAAAATTTTGTATTTCTTTCTTTCTTTCTTCTTATGTTATTTGGGAGAGCCTTTACTGGACTAATATTTTTTGGCTTTAGACTTGGAGAGCTATTAATTGGTTTTGGTTTTTTACTTTCCTTAGGGATATTTTTTATTAATAAAGAAAATAAATATTTACATGGAAATACAATTACAAATATACATAAATTAATTATCGTATTTTTTTTAGTACCTTTTTATTTTTCCGGTGCATCTGCATTAGATACATATACATATAAAAGCAGCTCTTACATTTGGACAATAGTATTTATATATTTAGGTTTTTTTCTTTTTAAAGATAATAATTCAAATTTATTATTTAAATTAATGCGCTATGTTTTACCGCTAGTATATTTTTTTAAAACATTTATTTTTCCAAATTTTATTTTTAATTTTTTCAAAACTTATGGTGACAGATTCGACTACATAAAAGCTTCAGATGTTTTATTGCTTTTTGTTTTAATTAATTTTTTGAACAAAAAACTTATTGAAGATGAAACAAAAAGATTTTACTCATTTGCTATATCCCTTGGCTTTTTTGCCCCTTTAATGTCATTTATGAGTAGAGGGGGATTCTTTTCTCTAGTTGTTTATGCAATAATTGAATTTTTTCAATTACGTAAATTTATTTTAAAAAACTTTGTCAAGTTCTTAGTTGGTTTAATAATCTTAGGTCTTTGTTTTTCTTTTTCTACTATTAATGTCACATCAGATTTTCTTCATATAATAAATAATGTTCTTGATGAAATTGTTGAAGGTGAATATATTAAACAAATATTTCCCGATATTGATATAAAGATAAGTCTTGATTGGTTAAATTTTGGAGCAAAAGTTGCAGAACCTAGCCCCCCGACCGAATTAACTACCGAACAAATACTTGAAAACGCAAGAAATATTGGAAACAGAAGAGGTCAGAATATACTTAGTCTTTTCACTTTCGGATCATTTTCACTTGATGTAGGAGCTAGTGGATATAGGTTTTACTCTGAAGAGCCACTAGCAAATTGGCGCTTGCAATTATGGCAAGACATTATTGATGACATGGCTACTAAAGATTTAATTTATACTGGTTATGGTTATAAAGAAATAATTCCAGCAATGACTCTTGAAGATAATAATGGAAATGACAGTACAAATGAGAATGTTCATAATTATTTTGTTCAGTCGTTTGCAAGAGGTGGGTTGATCCACTTAATTTTATTATTATTATTTAATTTATCAATATTAATTTATTGGAAAAGAAAATATGGTAATTTAAAAATTATACAATATATGATGCCTGTTTTATTAGTTTCATCTTTTGATCCATCAATGGAGAGTGTTAGGTTCCCTCTTATTTACTATACTTTTCTTGGATTCTTTTTAAAGACAGGATTAGAATCAAATAAGCTTAACGAAATAGAATCAAAATAGTTTTATGAAAAAGGCATTAATTACTGGAATAACTGGACAAGATGGATATTATTTGTCTAAGTTATTGATAGATAAAGATTACGAGGTTCATGGAACAATAAGAAGATCTTCTTCAATTAATACTGAGAGACTTGATAGTTTAATTGCTAAGCATTCAAAAGATAAAAAATTAAATTTACACTATTCAGATTTAACTGATTCAACATCATTGACAATGTTAATTAAATCAATTGAACCAGATGAAATTTATAATTTAGCTGCACAGTCACATGTTGCAGTTTCATTTAAAACTCCAATGTTCTCTTCGATAACTTCATCTATTGGAACTACTTCATTACTAGAGGCAGTAAGAAATTCTGAAAAAGAGATAAAGTTTTACCAAGCTTCATCATCAGAAATGTATGGCGGGTCATCAAAAGATAAGCTAAATGAAAGTTCTTCTTTTGACCCAAAAAGCCCTTATGCAGTAGGTAAGGTATTTTCCCATGACATGAATAAAGTATATAGAGAGTCATTTAATCTATTTTGTGTTAATGGAATATTATTTAATCATGAGAGCCCGCACAGAGGGGAAACTTTTGTGACAAGAAAAATTACTAGAGCAGTAGGAAGGATTCATCTTGGGTTACAAGAAAAACTAACACTTGGTAATTTGGATGCATCTAGAGACTGGGGGTTTGCAGGAGATTATGTTTATGGGATGTGGCTAATGATGCAACATGATACACCTGAAGATTGGGTTTTAGCTACTGGTAAATCTTATACGGTTAAAGAGTTTCTCAAAGAAGCTTTTACAGCTGTAAATCTTAATTGGGAAGATTATGTTATTTCATCAGAACAATATTTTAGACCAAATGAGGTAGATTATTTACTAGGCGATTCTTCAAAAGCTCAGAATAGTCTTGGATGGGAAAATAAAACAAGCTTTAATGAGTTGGTAAAATTAATGGTTGATTCTGATATTGAACTTGCAAAACAAGAAAAAGTTTTACTCTCAAATAATTTAATTTCTCCAACGTGGGAGCATCCTAAAAGTTAATTTCTAATTTTATCCAAGTTATCTAAATACCATTTATAGGTTTTATTTAAGCCAGCTGATAAATTAATTTTGCTTTCCCAACCAAGCTCATTAATTAGAGAACTATCTAGTAGTTTTCTTGGGTTTCCATCTGGCATACTTGTATCAAAAATCAAATTACCTTCATATTTAATTACAGATTTAATTTGATATGAGAGCTCTTCAATTGTAACTTCTTGTCCACTGCCTACGTTATATAAATCATTATCGGTTTCTTTATCTAAAAGAAAGTTTATACAGTCTGAAAGTTCATCTACGTATAAAAACTCTCTCTTCGGCTTTCCGCTTCCCCAGATACTAAACTCTTTCTCATTTTTTGTTTTTGCAATATACATTCGATGTAATAAAGATGGTATAACGTGTCCTTTATTTTCATGAAAAAAATCATTTGGCCCATAAAGGTTAGTTGGCATCAAGTTTACAACTGAATGTCCATGCTGTTGACTTAATGCTCTACCAAGCTCTATTGCTGTTAGTTTTGCCATCGCATAAGGAGAATTAGTAGGTTCTAATTTCCCATTCATAAATTCATTTTCACTTATAGGGTTATCAGCTTCTAGAGGATATATACAACTGCTTCCTAAGTTAATAATTTTTATGTTAGGAAAGTTCAAACAAGACTCTAATAAGTTTATATTTATTTTTAAATTTTCAAGTATAAACTCTGTTCTATTTGTATTGTTGTATAAGATTCCACCAACTTTTGCTGCAGCAATAATTAAAACATCTGGTTTATTTTCTTCAATTAGTTTCTTTGTTTGCTCAGATGAGAACAAATCTGTATCTTCTCTTGTAGAAGTAATTAAATTTTGAACTTTTTTTGAAGAAGATAATTTATTTGCTACCGATGAACCTACCATTCCATTAGCACCAACAACGAGAACATTAAGTTTTTTTGTCATATTTTAAGTTAACTTACCAATCAGGATAGTAATATCTCCTCTAAATTATTATTAAATAAATTTATATCATAATTTTCATTTATAGTTTTTATTGAATTTTGACTTACTGTTTTCAATAAATCATCATTTTCATATATGGAAAGTATTTTTTCTATCCAATTATCTAGATTGTTATTATCCATAAAAAAAATATTATTATTATCTTTAAATTTGCTATTATCCCAAAATCCTTTTGTTTTAGTTATTAAGACAGGAGTTCCGACAGACATAGATTGCAAAGTTACACTTTGTCCTGATGGTTGGAGTGTATTTTTTAAAGGTAAAATTGTAAGTTTTGAATTTATATAATAATCTCTAATTTCTTTATCTGTTAGTAAATAATCGTTCCAATTAGCAGAAACTAAATTTATATTTTTTGGAAACTTATAATTTTCGTATTTAAAAGAAGTAACAAAATTAAAATTTATCGAAGGTAATTTTTTAGCAATATTAACTACAATATCAAATTCTCTATTTCCATCATTTCCAATAAAGAGTATTGAATTATTATTTGGATAATTATTTTCAGGATTTTTCCAAAATTTTGAATCTACACAAAAAGGTAAAAAGAAAAATTTGTTTTCATATTTTTTATAATTTGATTTTGCATCACTATATTCACCAATGCCAAGAAAAATAAATTTGTTTACTGAATTTAAAATTAGAAAAATTAGAAATTTATTAATAATTTTTAAGATAAAAGAAGATTTTTTATTTGAAAACAAGCCCATTACGATAACATTTAATTTAACTTTTGAACTTATTCTACAAAGCCAAACCATTGGAAGTATAGAAATTGCAAGTCGATCATTTGTTGAAACTATAGTGTCTGCATTTTTAATTTTTTTATAGTTTTCAAATGAACAAATTAAATTAGTGTAAAACGGTAAATTTGAAAGCTTTCTTAATACTTTATCAATAAATAGAAGAAATTTTTTTGAAATTTTGGAAGGTTTTTCTTCTTTTTTCATTTCAATATAATCAAGGTTTTTATGGGTTTTTTTTAAATAAAAATAACCATAGAAAAACTCCTCAGAGTCTATTGATTTTTCCTTGATTCTTTTAGATCTTCCACTGCCAAAAATGTACAATATATTACTGTCCTGTTTATAGGTCATAGAAAATAATTTTAGTAAGTGTTTAATCTACTGTTAATAATTATAAAAAATTTATAATGAAGTAATGTGTGGTTTTATAGGCAGTGTTTCTTACACAAATAAAGATTTTAATAAAATAAAAAAATGTAATGATTTAATTTTATGCAGAGGGCCTGACGAATATAAAGAACTGAATATAAACTCTCAGGATATTTTTGGAATTTCAAATTTGTTTCTACAATTTATTTTCAACAGACTTTCGATAATAGATTTATCAGAAAAAGCTTCTCAACCAATGATTTCAAAAAAATATAAAACCATTTTGTTATTTAATGGTGAAATTTATAATCATAGAGAATTAAGAAAAGAGCTTGAAAAAGAGGGAGAGAAGTTTTATTCCAATCACTCTGATTCAGAAGTTGTTTTAGTAGGCTTATCAAAATATGGTCCTGAATATATAAAAAAATTAAATGGTCAATTTGCTATCACTTTTGTAGATACTTCTAAAAGTAAAGTCTATCTTTTTAGAGACAGATTGGGTCAAAAACCTCTATTTTATATTTCTGATAATAATCAATTACAATTTAGTTCTAATTTAATTTCATTATCTAGGTTAAGCAGTAATAAGAATTTAGACGAAAAGCAGATAATAAATTATTTAAATTTAGGAGTTGTGCCATCACCTTATACAGTATTTAATAATATATATAAAGTTGAACCAGGCTCGTTTGTTGAATTCAAATTTGAAAAAGAAAAAATAGATTTAACTATTAATAAATATTGGAAAATTGAAGATAAGTTTTCAAACAAACCTTTTGATCAAGAAGAGTTCTACAGTATTTTTTTGGACTCAGTTACTTCAAGGATGGAATCAGATGTTGATTTAGCAAATTTTTTGTCAGGTGGAATTGATTCAACATCAATAATAAAAATGTTAGTGAAAAATAATTATGATGTTAATTCTTTTTCAGTTGGATATGGAGATGATAAATATGATGAGTCATATTGGTTTGATCAAGTATCAGAAAAATATGATTTAAACCATACTACCCAGACCCTTAAAATCGGAGAATTAGATAAAGATATTGACTCTGCAATAGACTCTTTTGACGAGCCTTATTCAGACCCTTCAATTGTTCCCTCTTATACTTTAAGTAAATTAATATCAAAAAAATATAAAGTTGCTATTTCTGGTGATGGCGGTGATGAATTATTAGGAGGCTATAAAAGAACTAGCTTGATCTTAGGTAGAAAGAAATATTTAAACAATCTAAAGTATTTAAATAATGTTTATCCAAATTTTTTAGGGACAGGTAATAAGTTTTCATTAAATTCTAAGGATTTTAACAATTCATATGCTTCTTTTTTTGAAGATAGAAATTTATTGAGTCTATTAGGAGAGAAGAATCCAGAAAATAGATTTAATGATTTTATTCCTGATATAAAAGATGAGTATAAAAAAGCGATAATTACTGATTATAAATTCTTTCTATCTGAGATGATGATGCTAAAAATAGACAGAACTTCAATGGCGTCATCTTTAGAAGTTAGATCACCATTTGTTGACCACAGATTAGTGGAATATATTCTAGGTTCATCTTATAAATATTTTGATGTAAAAAATCCTAAGAAACCAATAAAAGAATACTTAAGCAAAGATTTTGATAGGAAATTTTTAGAAAGAAGAAAAATGGGATTTGTCTTCAATATGGAAGAATGGGTTTATACAAATATAGGCAAAATAGAGAATGTAATTAATAGTGGAAAAATAATCAATCAGATGAATAAAGGGATAGTTGATAAATTATCAATTAAAAGATCAAGAATTAACTCTCATAGGATATGGAAAATGTATATTCTTGAAAAATATTTAGAAAGAGTGTGATGTTGAATATTCTTTATTGTTTAGATGAAAATTATAATTATCAAGCTCTTTCATCAATTATTTCAGTATTAGATAACTCTTTATCAAAATTAAATATATATATAATTCATAAAGATCCAAAAAGTCTTAAAAATTTACCAGATAAAATTTCCAAACATAGTAATTTAAATGAAATAAAAATTATAAAGTTTGAAGCAGAAAATAAATATTTTCCAAATATTGAAAATACACATATTTCTGAGGCAACTTATTATAGGCTCTATATAGAAAGCTTGCTCCCTGAAAATCTTAATGAGGTTTTGTATCTTGATTGTGATGTTATTTGTATTAACGACCCAACTGAAGAGGTATTAAATATATCAGAGAAAATTAAAGTCTCTAAAAATATTATTTCTGCAAAAACAGAATTTATAAAAGGCAATGATAATAAACAATTTTTTGAAAATTTAAATTCTAATTTAAACCAATATTTTAATGCTGGTGTTATGTATATAGATTTGAAACGATGGAGAAATTTTAATGTGGAAGAAAAGTCTTTAAAGATTATTAACGAAAAAGAACAAGATTTACAATATTGGGATCAAGATGTTCTAAATATCTTATTTGAAAATAAATATTTAGAAATGAATGAAGGCTTAAATTTTAAAGTTGGTGGTGATAAATTATATAATGATGAGTTAAAAGTATCTAATAAAGAAATTTTTCTTCACTATATGGGAAGTAAGAAACCTTGGACAATAGAAGGACTTATTGACAAGAATTCAATATATTATCAATTAAACTTTATGAAGATTTTTAAAGATAGTTACCATATTGTAAATAATTGGAGATTGTACAGCTTATTTCTATTTATAAAAAATACAATAAATTTTAAGTTGATAAAAAATACAAAATATACAGTTATGATGAAGTCTTATCTTAAGAGTCTATTTTGAAATGCTATTATAAGTAAAAGAATGAAAAGTCATTTAGATTATCACATTAAAAAATATATAAATTATTTCTTAAGAAAGTACCAAGCTTTTATAGCAAGTATTCTTAGATATTTTTTAAATAAAGATTTAAAAAAAATTATTTTAAGGAATAGAAAATATTTGAAAAATACCACATCTTTTTTATCAGAAAATGAATTTAATAATAATGACTATGGAATGGATCGTAAGATATTTACAAACTTAGATAAAGAAATTAAAAAATATCCAACTTATACAGACTTACTTATTTTTGCTAGTACATTTTTAAATAATAAAAAGGTAAATTATTTAGAAATAGGAGTATCAGTTTTAAAAAACTTTATGCAAATAGACAATTATATAGAAAATAGTAATTTAGTGGCATTTGATATAAATCCTATAGTTCCAAAATATAAGAAAAAATTTTCTCTTATAAAAGAAGAAAACAAAGAATCAAAGATTTATTCGGCAGAAACTAAAAATAATCTTTTTTATTTTGAAGGCAGTATTTTAAATAATAGAGACATTGAGCACTTTAATAATTTTTTTGATATGAAATTTAATATTATATTTTCAGATGCTCTTCATACCCCTGAAGGAATATGGAGTGAGTATGAAAATATTATTTCAAAAAAAATTGATAAAGAATTTATCTTATATTTTGACGATTTAGATTTTCCTGGTTTAGAGGAAACAGCTATCAAAGTGTTTAATGATATGAAAGAAAAAAATGGTAAGTTATATTTTACTACTTTTAAAGTCTATGGCTGGGTAGGTCAGCATGAAAAAATGCATAAAAATGGAATAATTTCAAATATTAATTTTTATGATATTTTTAGAAGCAACAAGATATTCTTACCTTCTTTAAAATTAATGAAGGGATAAAAATAGTGAATATAAAAAAATATGATATAAAATCTCCAATTTTGCTAATTTTATTTAACAGACCGGACCAAACAGAAGAATTGCTCAAATCAATAAAACTAGCTGAACCCAAGAATCTTTATATTGGGATTGACGGACCTAGAAATAATGATGACCAGGAAAAAATTAATGATATATTAAATTTAATCAAGAAGTATATTGATTTTGAGTGTGATCTGAAAATTAACAATCTTAATGAAAACTTGGGATGCGGGCTAGGTCCAAGAGCTGCAATAAGTTGGTTGTTCGATAACGAAGATTCGGGAATAATTTTAGAAGATGATTGCATTCCTTCAGAATCATTTTTTAAGTTTTGTGATGAATTATTAGAAAAGTATAAAGAAGATGAAAGGATCTGGATGATTTCAGGAGACAATGGGGGTCCAATACTGAAATCAAATTATTTTGATAATTTTAACTATACATTTAGCAATGTTCCTTTGATCTGGGGTTGGGCTAGCTGGAAAGATAGGTGGGAGAAATATGATGATAATTTAAATAACTGGGATAAGGGGACCTTGTATAACTTAAAATATTTAAATCATGTAAGTTATTTTGAAAAATTTATAGTTGGAAGAATATGTAAAAACTCTAGTAGGTCAAAAGTAAAAAATTTCTGGGATTTTCAAATGTATTCTTCAATGCTTAAGAATAATTCTTATGCTGTGATTCCTCGATTTAATTTAATTTCAAATATTGGGTGGGGTGATGTTGCAACACATACCAAAGATGAAAATTTTAGAAGCTATTCACCATTACAAAGCTATAAAAAGCTTAATCACAATACAAATGTTGAGGTAAATAAGAAAATAAATAATATCATTACATATGCAATTCATACAGGTACTAGAAAAAATATTATTGATAAAGATAAAATAAATTTAATTAGAATATTTTATCTTTTAAATCGAATTCAGTACTATTTTTCTTACATACTAAATATTTTTATAAAAAGATAAAGATTTCGTTTATTATTATAAGGTAACTATTTGGGGGCGTGGTAAAGTCTGGAGTTTACGCCTGCCTGTCACGCAGGAGGTCGCGGGTTCGAATCCCGTCGTCCCCGCTTAAGGCCAGATAGC
>MDTG01142149.1_pt1 | contig 11078 bp, 8 predicted proteins | sample 811421 | NCBI WGS metagenome assembly MDTG01 (sample SAMN05326645, study PRJNA326480) | marine metagenome | isolation source: seawater | place: Pacific Ocean: South East | collected 2011 | reverse complement strand
GAAATATTCATTAAAAACAACGTTTTAAAAGCTTTCTCTGTATATTCTTTAATCTGTTCTTTAATTAAGATAGGAATATTATTTAACTCAAAAATCCGAAGAACTTCTGCTATTTTAATTGAATTATCTGCTAACTTTTGATGATAATAAAATTGCAACTTATTCCTATCTTGTTCATTCGCAACTTCTAATGATTTTAAATATAAGAAAGTCTTCTTATTTTCGATAATATCTCCTCCAATTTGTTTCCCAAAAGTTTCGGGGTTTCCAAAAGCATCTAAATAATCATCTTGTAATTGAAAAGCCAATCCTAAATTTAATCCAAAGTTGTAAATTAAATTTGCATTGTTCTCTGAGGTATTAGTTACTAATGCACCCATTTTTAGGGCTGCAGCAACTAATACAGATGTTTTTAAGCGAATCATCGTTATATATTCCTCTATGGTCACATCATTTCTAGTTTCAAAATCTACATCTAACTGTTGCCCATCACAAACTTCTAAAGCTGTTTTACTAAATAATTTTGCTAATTTCTGAAAAATAACGGGATCATAGTTTTCAAAATACTGATATGCTAAAATTAACATGGCATCTCCTGAAAGAATCCCTGTATTAAGATTCCATTTTTCATGAACAGTGGCTTTTCCTCGTCTTAAAGGGGCGTCATCCATAATATCGTCGTGAATCAAGGTAAAATTATGAAAAACCTCAATGGCAAGAGCAGCGGGCATTGCTTTTTTGTAGGCTCCTGAAAAAACATCTGCAGCTATTAAAGTTAAAACAGGTCGCATTCGCTTACCTCCTAACTTAATGATATAGTCTACAGGTTCATAGAGATTTTTGGGTTCTTTAACCCACTCTTTTGATTCTAGGTATTTGATAAAATCTTTCTGATAATTTGAGATGTCCAAATTTGTATTTTTCTGTAAAAATAATGTAAAGAAATTTGACCTCTAAATACAAACGTTAAAAAAATATTAAAACTTTGGAAACTTTTTTTGTTTTTAAAGTTTCCTGGCTTAAATTTGTACACAACATTATGAAGTGTAAAATCTTAGAAAAATCAAAATATCTTTTTTTAACCTTTGGGTTTAAAAGTATTACAATGGATGAAATAGCCGAAAGTATCGGTGTTTCTAAAAAAACTATTTACAAATACTTTAAAAATAAAACAGAACTCGTAGATACTGTAACACACGTCATGTTTGATACCATTAGTATTGGAATTAATGAAATTTGTAAAAAAGGAATGAACCCTATACATGAACTTTTTTCAATTAATAAGTTTGTAATGGAAAATCTTAAAGATGAAAAATCATCACCACAATATCAACTTCAAAAATACTATCGTAAAATTTATGAATCTTTAAAACAAAAACAATTTCATCTTATGCAAGATTTTGTTACTAATAATTTACAAAAAGGAATTGAAATTGGCTTGTATAGAGATTGTGTAGACTTACAATTTATTTCCAGAATTTATTTTAATGGAATAGTTGGTATTAAAGATAAAGATTTGTTCCCTTTAAATGATTATTCTATGAAAACACTCACAAACTATTATTTAGAATATCATTTACGTGGTATTTGCACTAAAAAAGGACTCCAACATTTAGAAGACCAATTGAAATTGAAATAACAAATAAAATGAAAAAAATAATTCTAGTAAGCCTACAGCTATTTTATTTCTTTTTAACGAACGCACAAGAAAAAAAAATACACTTATCTCTCAAAGAGGCAATTGACTTTGCTATTGAGCATAGTTACAATACCAAAACTTCTCAAAACAAGATTAAATCTGCTTACGAAAAAATTAGAGAAACCACCTCAATTGGCCTACCTCAAATAGATGGTACCGTAGACTACCAAAACTGGATTAAACAACAGGTTAATTTATCAGATTTTAATGGAGACGGCATTGATGAAGAATTAATTTTTGGAAAAAAACAAGGCATTAATGCTTTTGTAACACTCCGTCAATTACTATTTGATGGCTCTTTTATTCTCGGTTTACAAGCTTCTAAAACCTATTTAGAAATCTCTAAAAAAGCGAATGAAAAAACAGAATTACTTACTCGAGAGAGCGTTATTAATGCTTATGGAAATGTACTAATTAGCGAAAGTAGTATCACTATTTTAAAAGGGAATATACAAATTCTTGAAAAAAATTTAAGCGATGCTACAAAAATATACAACAATGGATTTAATGAAGAGGAAGATATAGAGCAATTAGAAATTACGCTAGGGAATTTAGTAAGTCAGCTAAATGGTATGAAAAGAATGAAAGATATTTCATATAAAATGTTAAATATAGCCATAGGAAGTCCAATTGAAACAAAACTTATATTAACAGACTCATTGGATGGGTTGGCAGAAAAAAACAGTCATTTAACATTTTTTTCAGAAACCTTTAATGTTTCAAATCATATTGATTTTAAAATTGCTGAAAATGACAGAGAATCCAAGAGATTACTTGTGAGGTTAGAACAAAGCAAAGCCATTCCTAGCTTATCTGCATTTGTAAATTACGGGTATTCTGGTTTTTCAGATACCTTTTCCTTCTTTGATAACAATCAAAATTGGTTTGCTTCATCTCAATTTGGAATTAGTTTAGACATCCCTATTTTTTCTAGTCTGTCTAGAAAATCTAAAACAGCACAAGCAAGAATCGGATTAGAAACAGCCGATATTAAATTAGAAGAAACTAAACAACGTTTAAGTTTATTAGCAGAGAAAGCGAAAAGCGAGTACCAGTTAAGTCTAGAAAACTATAAAACAGCCAAGAAAAATGTTGGTTTAGCAGAAAGAATAGAAAAGAAACAACGCATTAAATTCTTTGAAGGAATTTCATCTAGTTTCGATTTATTACAAGCACAAAATCAATTATACGCACAACAAGAAAACTACATTCAATCAATGTTGGATGTCATTGTAAAAAGAGCAACACTAGAAAACGCATTAAACCTACCAATTAAATAATCTTTTGTCATGAAAAAAATATATTCATTTTTCCTTATCATACTTATCTTAAACTCTTGTGGAGAAAAAAAATTATCATCAGTAGAAGATATAGTTGCCGACGGAAATCTAAAAGAATTAATTGCTAAAAAGAAAGAAATCTCAACAAAATTAGAAGTTATAAGCATTCAATTAAAAAAAATAGATGACGCTATTTCAGAAAAAAATACACTTCAAAAACTTCCACTAATCACCACAATAATTGCAAAAGAAGAAATTTTTAAACATTATATAGAAATTCAAGGGAATGTAAAAACAAAACAAAATATTCTAATTTACCCAGAAATGCCGGGTATTTTAAAATCAGTTTTTGTGAAAGAAGGTCAGCGTGTTTCTAAAGGTGAATTAATAGCAACGATTGATGATGGTGGGTTAAGTAATCAATTAGCACAATTAGAGGTTACAATACAATTAGCCAAAACAACATACGAGCGTCAAAAACGCCTATGGAAACAAAAGATCGGTTCAGAAATTCAGTTTTTACAAACAAAAACGAATTATGAATCTCAAAAAAATTCTTTAGAACAACTAAAAAGTCAGCTATCCAAAGCATCCATCAGAGCTCCTTTTTCTGGAATTATAGATGATGTCATGAAAGAAGCTGGAACAGTGATAGCGCCAGGACAAGGCTCTGAAGTTTTTAGAATTATAAATTTAGATAATATGCATGTTGAAGCAGAGGTCCCTGAAAGATATATTACAACAATAACCAAAAACAAAGAAGTAACCATAGAATTCCCTTTCCTGGGGAAAAGTATCAAGAGTTCTATTAGACAAGTTGGCAATTTTATAAAACCCAATAATAGATCTTTTAAAATTGAAGTTCCTGTAGCCAACAAAAACGGAAATATTAAACCCAATTTAACTGTAAGGCTTCACATTAATGACTACACGGATACAAAAGCTATTTTAATTCCCCAAAGTATTATTTCTGAAAATGCTAAAGGAGAAGAATTTATTTACATCATAAAAAATAAAAACTCGAACAAAGAGGCAATTGCAGAGAAATTAATAATTAGAACAGGTAAAACACAGGGGGATTCGATTGAAGTTTTAGAAAATTTACCTGTTGGTTCAGAGATTATTAAAGAAGGAGCTCGAAGCGTAAACAATGGTCAGAAAGTAAAAGTTATCAATAAATAAAACTCATTAATGATGACAAAACAAAAAAAGAAATTAGACAACGAATTTAAATTATCTTCTTGGGCCATTCGTAATAAAACAACCATCTATGCAATAATGGGCGTCTTTTTTTTCTATGGAATTTCCGCTTATTTTAGTATGGCTCGAGAAAATTTTCCCGAAGTAAAAGAGACTAAGATTTATATAAGTACTGTATATCCTGGAAATACTGCAGAAGATATAGAAAAGTTAATTACAGATCCTTTAGAGGATAAAGTAAAAACAATAAGTAATGTGATCGATGTAACTTCTACGTCTCAAGAAGATTACTCCATTGTAATTGTTGAATTTGATGAACATATTTCTATAGAACAAGCAAAACAAAAAGTAAAAGATGAAATAGACACCGAAACGTCTAATGAAGATTGGCCTACTTTTAACGGTGCTAAAATAGAACCAAATGTGTTTAATCTGAGTATTTCTGAAGAATTTCCCATCTTAAATATTAATATTTCTGGAGATTATCCAGTATACAAACTAAAAGAATACGGCGAATATTTACAGGATGAGATTGAAGATTTACCAGAAATTAAAAAAGCTGATATCAGAGGTGCGCAAGACAAAGAAGTTGAAGTTGCTGTAGATATTTACAAAATGATGGCTGCAAAAGTTAGTTTTAATGATATTACTTCTGCAATTGCAAATGGAAACGTAACCATGTCTGCGGGTAATTACATAACAAGCGGACAAAGAAGAAGCATCCGAATCATTGGTGAAATTTATACACCATCAGCTTTAGAAAATTTTGTCATTAAATCTGAATTTAACAATCCTATCTATTTAAAAGATGTTGCTAAAGTATCTTTTAAAGATGTTGATAAAACAACATTTGCAAGAGAAAAAGGAGCTGCTGTTGTTATGCTAGATGTTAAAAAACGTGCAGGTAAAAACATGGTTGCTGCCTCAGAAAAAATACAAACAATTGTAGATGAGGCAATTTCAAATTATTTCCCAAAAGATTTAAAAGTTAGCATTACCAATGATCAATCACCAAAAACAATTGGTCAAGTAGATGATTTGGTAAATAATATCATATTTGGAGTTATTTTAGTTGTAGTCGTTTTAATGTTTTTCTTAGGATTTAAGAATGCTGTTTTTGTTGGGTTTGCAATTCCAATGTCTATGTTTATGTCTTTAATGATTTTAAACCTTTTAGGATATACAATGAATACCATGATTCTTTTTGGTTTAATTATGGGGCTAGGAATGCTTGTAGATAATGGAATCGTTGTTGTCGAGAACATATATCGTTTAATGGATGAAGAAGGAATGGACAGAGTTCAAGCAGCAAAACAAGGAATTAGTGAAATTGCCTATCCAATTATTATTTCTACAGCGACAACTGTTGCAGCATTTATCCCTTTAGGTCTTTGGCCAGGAGTAATGGGAGATTTCATGAAACTACTACCAATTACACTATCAACAGTTTTAGGGTCTTCTTTATTAGTCGCAATCTTTTTTAATTCGGTACTGGTATCTCAATATATGAGTGTAGAAGATAAAAATATGCCCATTAAAAAAATCATTTTTCTTACAAGTATTATCGCTGTAATAGGAACCCTTATTTTCTGGATTGGCGGAACCTATAGAGCATTGGGAACTTTAATGATTTTTACAGCAATTATGCTATGGATTTATAGATTTTTCTTAAGAAGTTGGGCAAATAGTTTTCAAAATAAAGTATTACCACGTTTAGAATCTTGGTACGAAAGACAATTAAAGAGAGCCTTATCTGGATGGACTCCATATCTATTAACCCTTGGAACATTTGCACTATTAATAGTAGCTTTTATGTCCTTTGGAATCTCTTTAGAATCACAAAGAACAAAGGTAGAATTTTTCCCAGATAACAAACCAAATCAGATTATTGTTTACATAGAATACCCTGAAGGGACAGACATCAAAAAAACAAATGCGATTACAAAACAAATCGAAGAAAGAGTATCTAAAGTTTTATATAGTGATGATTACATGGATGGAGACTATAATTTCATGATTGAAAGTATTGTTTCTCAAGTTGGAGAAGGTGCTGGAGACCCAAAAACAGATGGAGGTTCTGCTGCAGAAATGCCTCATAAAGGAAAAATTACAGCTTCCATGAGAGCATATAAGTATCGAAGAGGCTTAGATAGTGAATTATTACGTCAAAAAGTTCAAACTTCTTTAGTTGGCATCTATCCTGGAGTTTTAATTTCAGTTGAAAAAGATCTAAATGGCCCCCCAGTTGGAGCGCCTATTAATATTGAAATTCAAGGGAATGATTATGCTGAGTTAATTAGTACAGCAGAAAATATGCGTGATTACATCAACACAAAAAATATTTTTGGCATTGATGAATTAAAGATTGATGTAAACAAAGAGAAACCAGGTATGAAAGTTCTTGTAGACAGGAAAAAAGCTGGAGAGTTAGGGGTTAGCACAGGTCAGATAGGTCAACAATTAAGGACCTCTATTTTTGGAAAGAAAGCAGGAATCTACAAAGAAAATGGTAAAGATTATGATATTTATGTTCGCTTTAATAAAAAAGACAGATACAATAAAAGTGCCCTCTTTAATCAAAATATAATCTTTAGAGATATGGCCTCTGGAAAAGTAAAAGAAATTCCTGTTTCTGCAATGGCAATTCAAAATAACAACTCTGGATTTAGTGCCATAAAACACAAAAAATTAAAACGTGTGGTTACTATTTATTCAGTACTAGCTCCTGGTGAAACAGATGCAAGGGCAGTTGTTGGGAAAATTAAAAAGGAAATGAAAAATTTTAAAGGACTTTCTAAAGGAATTAAAATTAATTACACCGGCCAATTAGAAGCACAAGAAAAACAAATGACCTTTTTGGTTGGTGCATTTTTTACAGGGTTGGCCTTAATATTCTTCATTCTAATTTTCCAATTTAATTCAATCTCTAAACCAGGAATTATCATGCTAGCAATATTCTTAAGTTTCATAGGTGTCTTTGGAGGGTTAGTTATTTCTGGTGCGCCTTTTGTAATTATGATGACCATGATGGGAATTATTTCTCTTGCAGGAATCGTGGTTAATAATGGAGTGGTATTACTAGATTATGCACAATTATTAATCGATAGAAAGAAAATAGAATTAGGTGTAGAAGAAAATGAATTTTTATCAAGAGAAACACTATTTAACAGTATTGTAAAAGCTGGTGGTGCACGTTTACGACCTGTTTTACTGACTGCAATTACAACCATTTTTGGTTTAATTCCGTTGGCAATCGGACTGAATATCAATTTCTATACATTATTTAGTGAATTTGATGCTGATATTTACTTTGGAGGGGATAATGTTATTTTTTGGGGACCTTTGGCCTGGACAGTTATTTACGGTTTGGTTATAGCTACATTTTTAACACTCGTGGTGGTTCCAATATTATTCTATCTAACTACGCAATTCAAAATGTGGTTTCGAAACCATAGAAGTTCAAATATAATTTCTTCTTAAATTACTAATCGTAAAAAAATATCTTTTCAATAATCTTGAGGTTACATTTTTCATGAAATTAAAAAAATCTTTTACCGTTGATGAGATTAAAAAAAAATTAGAACATTACTGTGTCTATCAAGATCGATGTCATCAAGAAGTAGAAACTAAAATGAAAGAATATCTTTTAATTCCAGAAGCAAAAAATCTCATTTTTCTTCACCTAATGCAACACGATTTTTTAAATGAAGAACGTTTTGCTAAAAGTTTTGCGAGAGGAAAATTTAGGATTAAAAATTGGGGTAAACAGCGTATCATAAGAGAATTAAAATTTAAAAAAATTTCTGCATATAATATAAAAACGGGGCTTAAAGAAATTGATAACGATGAATACTTAGAAACCATCTATAAAATTACTAAAAACAGGAATGAACTAATTAAAGAAACAAACCTATTTAAAAAGAAAAAAAAGCTAATTTCTTTTTTAATGCGAAAAGGATATGAATCTGATTTAATTTATAAAATCGTAAATGAAATAGCCGATTAAATTTTTAAAATAACTGAAGAGGCATAAACTAGATTGATTTGTGCGTTTTCTTCCTCTTTACGGATAAGGAAATAAAATTTGCTCATAAGTTATTTTTTCAGAGTACTTAAAAGATGGAATCATTTTTTTTTGAAAAATTGTACATTTTGACCTTGAAAATTATTTGCTTTTTTTAACTTTCAACAATCTCTTTTTTTCTTTAATGCGAATAGACTTTTTGGAAACACTGTCAATTTTTGTTGAATCCATCCCGATATAATCAAATTTTATATCGATAGCATCCTCAAAACGTTTTTTAGAAAGGAGGGTGTTAATTTTTGAATTTACAGAAGAAAATGCTGCAATCGTTTTATTTACTTGCAAATTAACCTCTTCAAAAGTAATTGCTGGTATGAGTGTTAGATCTGCTAAGCGCAGGGTTTCATTATATAAAACATTTACCCTTGCATGAAAAGAAGGAATCTCAAAATTTTGTGGGATTACACTATCTTTTAAACCCCTTACCAAATCTCTTAATTCAAGCGCATTACTCAAGGCTTCATTTGGAGACACTTTTTGAAATTTCGTTATAAAAGAGTCTACCATTTTTAATTCTTGCCAATTTGCTACTTCTCTTTCGAAAGAAGTATTTATATTCTCAAAAGCATCATGCTCTTTAACAATACTAAACGTTGATTTATCTTGGGAATTTATAGTAATATCATTGCTTTTATTTCCGCAAGAAAATAAAAAAATCAATAGAAAAAAATAAATGAATTGCTTCACGATTTTAAAAATATACGGTAAAAATACACATTTTAACAAGATCAGTTATTCATTCTGTAAAAATTAAAAAAACAACTGTTATTTGAATACTTATTATTGAATTATTATCAATAATAAAATTATTTACGAATACTTAAATTAAGTACCTTTTTTTTATTAAAATCATAATATATAAAATGAGTGAAATAATATTAGTTATAGGTGCTAGTGGGCAGATAGGACAAGAATTAACACAAAAACTCCGAATGATATATGGGAACAATCAAGTAATTGCTTCAGATATTCGAGAAGGAGAAAACGATATAGTACTTTCTGGGCCTTTTGAGATTGTTAATGCTACCGATAAAGCGACCCTACTAAAAATCATTAAAAAATATAAGGTAACTCAGGTTTATTTATTAGCCGCAATGTTATCTGCAACTGCAGAAAAACAACCTATACAAGCTTGGAATTTAAATATAAACTCTTTACTTGCTGTTTTAAACTTGGCAAAAGAAAAACATATAAAAAAAGTCTATTGGCCGAGTTCTATTGCTATTTTTGGACCAACAGCTCCTAAGAAAAACACTCCTCAAAATACAATTATGAAACCAACGACCATCTATGGAATTAGCAAAGTGGCTGGCGAATTCTGGTGTAATTATTACTACGAAAAGTTTGGAGTGGATGTAAGAAGCTTACGATATCCAGGGATCATCTCATGGAAATCTAAACCCGGTGGAGGAACTACAGATTATGCGGTAGATATTTACTTTGATGCACTTCAAAAAAAATCATACCAATGTTTTTTGTCAAAAAATACGCGTTTACCCATGATGTATATGGAAGATGCTGTTGAAGCAACTATTCAATTAATGCAAACTAATACCAAAAATGTAACAATTCGAACAGGATATAATTTGGCAGCGATGAGCTTTACTCCGGAAGAAATTGCATTGGAAATCAAACAATATATTCCAGAATTTAAAATTTCTTATCGTCCAGATTCCAGACAACAAATTGCAAATAGTTGGCCGGAATCTATTGACGATTCAAAAGCCAGAAAAGATTGGAACTGGCAACATGCTTATAATTTATCTTCCATGACATCGGAAATCATTAAGAATTTAAAAAAGAACCCGAAATTTTGTTAAGCAATTAAAACAGAATACTTGAAGAGCTTGAATGATAAGAATTTAAATTTTAACCATCTGTTAATAAATTTATTTTCGATTTTTGTTTTCTGTATATTTGCCGGGAAATTTAAAATAAGATGTTCATAGATTACACCCTAATTTCAGAAGATGCAAAAACTTGGATTTACCCTTCCAGCAGAAAGTTCTATTCAACTGAAATTGAAGAAATTGAACATAAAATTAAAACCTTTGTAGAAAACTGGAAATCCGATGACGAGCAGTTTAAAGCATCTTATAAACTTCTATACAACCGATTTATTATTCTTTTTGCCAATGATGAAAATTCACCTTTAACCAACTTAGATATTGATACCTCTGTTTCTTTTATATTAGCAATACAAGAAGAATACCAAGTAAAATTGCTAGACAAAATGAACGTCTGCTTTAAACAAGGTGAATTTGTTCAATACAAAGAGTTAAAAGATTTTAAAAAGTTACTAAAAAACAAAGCTATTACTGCTAAAAGCATCATTTTTGATAATTTAATAACAACAAAAATTGACTTCGAAAACAATTGGGAACTCCCAATTGAAGAGAGTTGGTATCGTAGATTTTTATGATATTTAACCGTTCAAAATCTCAATAATATTTGGCTTAAAGTAATTTGGACCCTTTAAAACTTTACCGTCTTCTCTGTAAATTGGTTTGCCATCTGCTCCTAATTTACTCATATTACTTCTTTGGATTTCATTAAAAACTGCTTCAATTTTATCTTGCATGCCATGCTCTATAATAGTTCCACATAAAATATACAACATATCACCTAAAGCATCTGCCACCTCAACCAAATCATTATTTTGCGCAGCTTCTAAATATTCTTCATTTTCTTCTTTCATTAAATTAAAACGAAGTATATTTCTGTCTTGACCAATATCTGCGGTGGGTTCTTGGTTCATATTCAATTTAAAAGCAGTGTGAAATTTAGTAACTGCTGCTATGTTATTTTTCATTTT
>MDTG01102742.1_pt1 | contig 11078 bp, 12 predicted proteins | sample 811421 | NCBI WGS metagenome assembly MDTG01 (sample SAMN05326645, study PRJNA326480) | marine metagenome | isolation source: seawater | place: Pacific Ocean: South East | collected 2011 | reverse complement strand
TAGATTATTTTCTAAAAAATTTTCAATCTTATAAGAAGATATTAAGTATTCCCCACCCATATTGTGTAATACAGAAGTATTTAAGTTAACATTTATTGAATTTCTTTTATTTTTTAAAATTCTATTATTTTCTACATCTGTGCCAATTTCAGCTATATAAATGTAAGATCTACTACCCCACTCATCAAAACTTTTTTTCAATTCTTCATTTTTTTCAAATTCTTGAGAGATTATTTTTCTAAATAAATGTTTGTAATCTAAATCATAGTTGCCTAAATAACCGTCAAGAGTATAAAAACCATTGTATCTTGTAATTGATGGATGCAAACCTATGCTTCCAACCTTATAAGAATCTTGGTCTTTCCCAATAAATTTTTTAATTTCATTAAATAATTTTTCTGCAAAAAACTGCTTATATGTTATTCCATTTCTCCTATATTCAGTTAGAGCTTCATTATTATATAATATTAAAATTAAAGTTAAAATTTTTAAAATCCAAATAACTTTTTTATAAAAATTTAAATTATATTTGATTAAGATATACTTAATTGAAACCGCAAATAACAAAAACCAAATAAATGGTGAGATAAAATAATATCTTTTGTAATTGAATGAACCTAATAATTCTACCAAATCGTTAAATGATTTCATTATTTCTGATCCACCAAAGCCTAATAATATTGAAAATAAACTAACCATGAAAAATAATATGAGAAATAATTTATTTCTTGGTTTAGAAAAGACGTTAATAATAAATACAATCAATATTAAAGGTAGAAAAAAAGTATGTAAACTTGCTGCTCTTACATGGCCATAAATAAAATTATTAATAGTAACTGCAATGGCATAATATATATCATAACTTTGACTTTTAAATTCTATCCTGTGTGAAATAAAATCTTTTTCAAAAAAAAATTGATCAAATAATCTATAATCTCTTAAAAAAACTACTAAAGTAAAAATTAACAAAGCTAATGTAAAATTTTTTGACACGTTTTTTGTCAATAAATCGTAGAACCAAACTAAGACTATTAAGGAAATATAAAATATTGTTGAAACAATAATTGAAGTATAAAAAGGAAAAAGTATAAGACTAAACCAATCTTTTTTACTATCGAACTTATTTCTTATATTTAAAAAAACATAAGTAATGTAAGGTAAACCTGCCACACTGATACCTACTAAAGAATAAAATGGTAATAATGCGTATAAAATTGCGATTGAAAATGTGTAAGATTTATAATTATTCTCAAAAATATATTTATTTAAAAGTAAATACATTCCCAAATAAGCTATGACTCTTATTAAAAATTGATTTATTATATAAGCTGTAAATGGATCAAAAAAATAGAATAACCATAAAATAAATCTAAATTCAGTAAAAAAACTTCTTCTAGGAGAATTCATAATTTCGTCCATTACAGAAGACGATGGAGAAAATATTTTTCCACTCTCAGCTAAAGTTTTAAAATTAACAAATGTGGAGTCTAAAGTATCTTTAATTGGAATATAAATATCCTGTCCTAGAATTAAAAAAGGCGAAAGATATAAAGTAATTATAACAAAAGCTAAAAAGTGATAATTTGTTAAGTTTTTTAATGTCATCACAAAAAAATATTTAATTAACTAAAAAATTTATTAAAAATAATATTACAAATTAATTAATTTTTTTATCAAATTTGAAATCAATAATACTTTTTTTTTTGTTAAATTGTTGTGCAAAGGCAATCTAATTAATCTTTGACTTACATATTCTGTATTTTTTAAGCTACATCTTTTAACACCATAAATTTTTCCTGCAATTGATCTATGCAATGGTTCATAATGTGAATACAAAGGTATTTTGGATGAAAGTTGTCTTTCTAATTTTTTTCTTAAGGTTAAATTTTTTACAATTAAATAGTAAATATGAGCGTTATGATCTGATAGTTTTGATGATGGTAGATAACATTTATTATTTGAAAGAGTCTTAAAATTGTCATTATAAATTTTCCAAAGTTTCATTCTTTTTTTTTTTAATTCAAATTTATTATCTAATTGATGTATTAAAAAAACTGCAGATATCTCTCCCATGGTGTACGAGGAGCCAAGATCAACCCACTTATATTTAGAAGTTCTTTTTTTTATATAATCATCTCTATTCGTGCCTTTATCTCTTATATTTTTGGCTCTATTTATAAATTTTTTACTATTTATTAATAAAGCCCCACCTTGACCAGATGATATATTTTTTGATTCATGAAAACTTATTGTTGCAAAATCTCCGAATGTTCCTGCGAACTTTCCATTATGTTTTGTCAAAAATGCTTGAGCAGCATCCTCTATTAAAAAGATTTTATATTTTGTTGTTAATTTTTTTATATACTTCATATTTGGACATCTTCCGGCATAATGAACAACTAAAATAGCTACTGTTTTTTTTGTAATCAAATTTTCAATTTTTTTTTCATCAATGTTGCAATCTTGAATTTTTATATCTGCATAAACAATTTTTGCACCCCTTAAAGCAAAAGCATTTGCAGTTGAGCTAAAAGTAAATGAAGGCATTATAATTTCATCACCCTTTTTAATATTCAACAATAATGCACACATTTCGAGCGCTGCAGTACATGAGTGTGTTAAAATTGGAAAAGATTTAGTATAAATTTTTTTTAATTTTTTTTCAGCAAATTTAGTAAATCTTCCATAATTACCAGTACTTTTTGATTGAATTAAAAGATCAACATATTTGTGTATTTTTTTTTCTAAAAAAGGTTCGCTAAATTTACTTATTAATCGCATCTTTACCTGGAACTCCTACTGATAAACCCTGTCTATTTTGGATCAACTTTACAAATTCAGAAGTATTAAAAATATCTTCAAATGTTCCCATATCAAACCAAGTAGTTCCTCTTCCTAACATACAATAGTCTAACAAATTATTTTTTAAAATTCTGTTGTTTACTGAACTAATTTCAAGCTCTCCTCTTTTTGATTTTTCGATTTTTTTTAATAATTTAAATACTTTTTGGTCATACACATACAAACCGGTGACAGCAAAATTGCTTTTTTTATTTTTTGGTTTTTCTATAATCTTCTCTAATTTACTTTTTTTATTAAAATATGCTATTCCAAATTTTTCAGGCTTATCAACTGGACTTAAAAAAATCCAAGATTTATTATTTTTTTTAATAAGCAAGTTAAATATTAATTTATTAATTTCTCTTCCATAAAAAAAATTATCCCCTAAAATTAAAATAAATTTTTTAGAATTACGTAAGAACTTTTCTGATATTTTAAAACATTCCGCAATCCCATTTGGTTTACTTTGAGTTTCAAAAGAAATTTTAATCTTACCCTTGTAATACTTTACTACTTTTTCAAATTGTATTTTTTCTGCAGGGTTTACAATAATTAGAACTGAACTTACCTTAGACAATTCTAGCATAGATAATGTATAAAAAATCATAGGTTTATCATAAATTGGTAGCAAATGTTTTGAGATCACTGAAGTAATAGGTCTTAATCTGGTACCTTTACCGCCTGCCATTATAACTGCTTTAACGTTCATCTTTTTCTTATATATTATTCTCTAAAATGGTAAATCAAAATATTTTAGTTTGTGGTGGATCGGGATTCATTGGAACAAATCTTATTAAGGAATTATTAAAAGCTAACTTTACTGTTATCAATATAGATAAACAATCTTATAGTTCTGTACCAGAAAAATTCAAAGAATATAAAAAAGATAAAAAATATTTTTTTTATAAATTAGATATTAACAAAACAAAAAAAATTGAAAAAATTATTTTAAAAAAAAAAGTTAATATTATTTTAAATTTAGCAAATGATAGTCATGTGGACAGATCCATTGATGACCCTGAAAAATTTTTAATTTTAAATATAAATAATAATATTAAATTTTTGAATTTATTAATTAAATTACAAAACAAAAAAAAATTTTTTTACATACATCTTTCAACTGATGAAGTTTATGGTGATTATAAATTTTCTCCTAATAAAGAAACGGATAGACTAGAACCCAATTCACCTTACTCAGCATCAAAGGCAAGTATTGAAATGATCCTAAATTCTTTTGAAAAAACATATAAATTTAAGTATACTTTAATCAGAACATGTAATCAATTTGGTAAATTTCAGTTTACTGAAAAGTTTATTCCAACAATTATTAATTGTTTAATCAAAAAAAAATCTATCCCAATATATGGCAATGGTAAAAATATAAGAGAATGGCTAGATGTGGAAACTTTCTCTAAAATAATTACTCAAATAATAAATAAAAAAGAAAAAATAAATTCCACTAAAATTCTCAATATTGGAAGTAATATAAAAATAAATAACAAAAATTTATGTATTAAGATTGTGAAGTTATTCAACAAAATAAATAAAAGTAATTTTAAAATAAGTAAATTAGAATATCTTAAGGATAGACCAGGTCATGACAAACATTATTCTTTAAATTCTAAAAAATTTTTAAAACTCAATATATCAAATAAATTTAATTTTGATAAAAAATTACAAGATACTATTAAATGGTATCTTGAAAATAAAAAATGGATACTTTATACAGAAAAAAAATACTTGGGAAAAAGATTAGGGTTAAAATTTAATAAATGATTAAAGTCGATATAGTTACCTCAACTTTTAATGCAGAGAGTTATATAGAGTTATTTTTAAAAAAAGTATCTAATTTATTTCATAATTCAAATAAATTTGAGCTTTCACAAATAATAATAGTTGATGATGGATCCACTGACCAAACAATTGATAAAATAATTAGTTTAAAAAAAAACTCAACAAATAAAGTTAAAATAATTAAACTCTCTAGAAATTTTGGTCAGCATACTGCTTTAAAAGAAGGCATAAAAAGCTGTAACTCAGATATTTGTTTTTTATTAGACTCAGATTTGCAAGAAGATCCAAATGACTTTTTTAAACTTTATGAATTAATGAGTAATAAAAAGTTGGAACTTGTATATGGTAAATATAAAAAATCACAAAGTTTTTCCTCATATTTATTTAATACTTTTTTTATTAAAATTTTTAATCAAATTTTAGAGCCACATATAATGACGATAAGACTAATGACAAAAAAATATTATGAATCACTGAATCAATATCAAACCAAAAATTTTGTATTAAATATTTCAGTTCAGGATTTAGGTTTCAAAAAAGATTTTTGTTATCTAAATAAAAATAAATCTATTAAAAAAAGTGATTATACTTTTAATAAAAAAATGTCTCTTTTTTTCAATTGTTTAACTTCACCAAATGACAAAGTTTTCTCTTATATGTTAATATTTTCATTTCTATCGATGCTTTCTGTATTTAGTTATAGCTTTTATATTTTTAGTAGGTGGCTAATACAGGAGCAAATACAACCAGGTTTTACCACAGTTGTAATTCTAATTTCACTGTTTGGTTTTTTGGCAATTTTCTTTAATAGTTTAATCTTAATTTATTTATCAAGAATTTTGAATGAAACAAAGAAAACTCAAGATAATATTATAGATGAGATAATTGAATGAAGGCTGCAATTATTCAGCCTAATTACATACCATGGATTGGATATTTTGAAATCATAAAAGAGGTTGATTTTTTTGTTTTTCTGGATGATGTGCAGTTTACAAGACGCGACTGGAGAAACAGAAATTACATTAGAAAAAATAATTATAATGAAGATAAAGAATTAATTACTATTCCTGTTAAAAATAAGGGAAATTTTAATCAAAAAATAAATGAAATGAAAGTTGAAGATCATTTTTGGTTAACAAAACATCTTCAAAAATTTAAAAATAACTATGAAAAAACTCCTCATCACAATGATGGTCTTAAATTTTTTGAAGAAATTTATGAAAGAAATAGCGATATTTATCTTGCCAATAATACAATAGGTATAACTAGGGATATATGTGAATTTTTAAAAATCAAAACCAAATTTATTAGAAGTTCAGAAATAAGTTTGAAATATGATGATTATGAGAAAAATAACAGGTTGATCGAAATTTGTAAAAAAATTGATGCAAGTGTATATTTTTCAGGACCAGCTTCTAAAAACTATATATCCAAAGATCAGTTTTTAAAAAATGGCATTGATGTTCTATTCTTTGGATACAAAACATCTTCTACATACTGTGAGCCAATTGCAAAAAAAATACCAAATTTAAGTATAGTTGATCTTATTTTCTATAGGTTTAAAGACTCATACAAATATTTAAATAATTTAACGAATGAGTAAGTCACAAAAAGTCGAAGAAAATGTAGCTTTTATAATTGGTATGCCTAGATCAGGCACATCAAGCCTTTATGCTAGTTTAATTTCTGACGAAAAAATTTTTTTTGATTTAAACAAAGAGCCAAAATATTTTTCAAAAAAAGGAGGATTAAGAGAGCTGACTTTTAAAATAAAAAAAAAAAATAAAATAATAATAGATGCGTCAACAGATTATTTTTTTCAAATTAATTATCTAAATAAAATCAAAAATTTTAATAACAATGCTAAAATTATATTAATTTTAAGAGAACCTACTTCATGGATTTTTTCTTTATTTAAACAATGGAATAGAATGAAGTTAGTTAATAACTTTGAAGATTTGCTTTTTAAAACAATCAAATTTAATGATAAAGATTTTTTTAAGTATAAAAAAAACTTTTTAAAAAACAGAATTGAATTTATTCTATCTAATTTTAAAAATGTTTTAGTTATTGATTTTGAAAAATTAGATAGTCTATCCACAAAAAAAAGGTTGAAAAAATTTCTAAATATACCAATGAAAAACTTTTCAATCTTACACGTTAACAGTACATTAAAAAAGAAAAGCATTCTGCCAATTAAAAATTTTATTAAAATTTTTTTAAAATATAAATTAATTAAAATAATATTAAATTTTTTTTTAAAGAAAGTATCAAATTTAAAAAACAAGAAATATAATTTTGATAATAAGACATTAAAGTTTGCGAAAAAACAGATGAATGATGATATAATCTACTATAACAAAATTATTAAAAGAGTAAGATGATAAAAGTTTCGGGTGATAAAATTAAATATGATAAAATTAGTCTCATAAATTCTTTTTTAAATCATGTAAAAGCTACTCCTGAAAAAATAGCACTAACATATAAAAATAAAAAATTTTCGTATAGTAAGCTTTTTTCATTAATTAAAATTCTTTCAAAGAAAATTTTAACTAGAAATACAAATGTTGTGGTTATAATGCAAAGAGACGTTAATCTTCCTATTGCTGTTTGGGCTTTGCTATTAAGTCAAAATACTTACATACCATTAAATAATAAAATTTCAAAAAATGAACTACTATCAATATTGCAAAAACTTAATTGCAATACAATAATTACCAACTTAGACAGAATTAAAAAATTTAAATTAAAAAGAAAAATTAAAGTTCTTTTTTTAAAGAAAAATTCATATAATAATGATAAAAAGATAAGTAATGTAAATCTTAAAAAAATAAAAAAATTAAAAGATCTCTATATAATTCACACATCGGGTACCACAGGCAAACCAAAAGGCATTAGGGTCTCAGAAATATCATTATTAAATAGACTCCAATGGATGAAAAATTTGTTAGATTTAACTAAAAAAGATAATTTTATATTAAAAACACCATATACTTTTGATGTATCTATTTGGGAATTGTATTTACCTTTTTTCATAGGATCAACTCTTAATGTATTAAACGATGGTGCGCATTTAAATCAAAATGAATTGAACGAAACAATATCCAAAAGAAATATTTCGGTTATACATTTTGTCCCCACTATGTTAGATATTTTTCAACTTTATAACTTTAAAATGCCACTAACTATGAAAAATGTAATATGTAGTGGAGAAAAGTTGAGTTCAGCTACCGTTAATAAATTCAATAAATTAAATCCAGATGTGAAATTATACAATTTTTATGGACCGGCAGAAACAACTGTTGACGTCACATATTACAAATGTAAAAAAAAGCAAAGTTCAATACCAATAGGTAAAATATGTCCTAACGTAAATTTTGTATTAAAATCTACTAATTCTAACCCTAATGTTGGTGAATTATTAATCTCAGGAATACAATTATCTAATGGATACACAGACAAAAAATTAAACAAAGAAAAATTTGTTTTTTTAAAAAGAAAAAAATTCGAAAAATTTTATAAAACTGGTGATCTCTGTAAATATTCTAATGGTAATTTATATTTCTTAAAGAGAATTGATAGCCAAATAAAAATATATGGAGAGAGATTTGAAATGGATTCTATATCAAATTTCGCTATTACTAATAAATATATCGATTTTGCTCGATGCAGTTTTAAAAATTCAAAGATTTTTCTCTACATAAAATGTAGAGAAAATATTAAAAAATATGATATTATTAAATTTTTAAAAAAAAAATTTGAAAATAAATTTTTACCAAGGAAAATTGTTTTTTTAAAAAAAATACCATTAAACTTATCAGGTAAATTCGATAATTAAATTTATGTCAAAATTGAAATATAATAGATTAGAAGAAGTAAATTATAAAATTATTCTCGAAAAACTTAAAAAAAATAATTATGTAATTGTAGATGGAATTTTTAAAAAAAAAGAAGTCGAAGCAGTTCTTAATAAGATAAAAACGGAAATACCAAAATTAAAAGATCATGCGTGCATTGGAGAAAATGCAAGTGATATTATGAAAAATTATACAAAATTAATTGTAGGAGGTAAAATGAACAGTTGGGATTATAGACCTAGATGTTTAAGAGTAATGTATAATCCAATATGGTCAAAAAATATTTTTGGTGCCAAAAATTTATTTATTAAGTTATCACAATTTAGAAATATACTTCAAGGATATCCTAAAAATTTTGCTATAAAAAAAATTGAAAAAAATTTATGGACAGCATCAAGAATTCAACAGTATCATTCTGGAGGTGGTTTTTTTAGTAAGCATAAAGATTTTGTTTTAAAAACAGTGACTACAAACGTAAAAATAAGAAAATTTTTACAGATTATTTTGTTATTAACATCAAAAGGAAAAGATTTCAAAAATGGAGGTGCATATATAATTGACAAAAAAGGAAAAAAGATAGATTTAGAAAAAAATGCAAAAGCGGGATCAATTATTTTATATAATAGTTTTACAGAGCATGGTGTTGACGAAATAGACCCTCAAAAGGTAATTGAAATGAATTCTGGTAAAGGTAGAATAGTTCTAATTGCATCTTTATATAAATTTTTTAAAAATAAAAAAAACTATGGCGAATTTAAAAAATACTTTAAAAATTAAAGATCAAGTTAAAAAGATTGTCATTAAGAATATTGGTAAGATAAGTGATAAGAAGAAATTTTCAACCTCCAATAAATGGGATTCATTAATTAATTTAAAGATTTTTTTTGAGATAGAACAAAAATTTAAAATTAAAATAAATGAAAAATTTTTTAATAAATTAAATTCAATTGATAAAATTATTAAATTCTGTGAAAAAAAAAGATAACGTTATTATTTATGGTGCAGGTGGTTTTGGTAGGGCCCTATTAATTAATACTTCAAAGCAACTCAATATTATTGGATTTATAGACGATAAAAAAAAAATAAATTCCAAAATTTACGAAAATTACAGAGTAATTGGAAATTTTAACAAATTAAAAAAAATTAACAAAAAAACCAAAATCTTAATGGGTATAGGATATAAATTTTGGAAAAAAAGAGAGAGAATAATTAGTAAAATTAAAGTTCTAGGATTTAAATTTCAAACATTTATCGATCCAAGCTCAATAATATCAAGCAATACAATTATTCGTGAAGGAGCTTTTATTAGCAAAGGCTGCAACATATCCAGTAATTGTCGTATAGGACAAAACACTTTTTTAGACATTTGCTCTATTATAGGTGAAAAAACACAAATAGATGAAAATTGCTATATATCTGCGGGCGCTAACATTTGTGGGAGTGTTAAAATTTCAAAAAATTGTTTTATAGGTGCTAGCTCAATTATATCTGACGAAGTTAAGATAAATGATAATTGTTTTATTAATGCTGGTTCACTTGTTTATTCAAATTTAAAAAAGAACACGAAATTCATAGAGTTTAGAAATTCTAGAATAGTTAAAAATGTATAAAATAGGCCATTTGGGATATTTGGAAAATAATCACAAGACTGCACTTAATCGCTGGAAACAAAATGGATATAAGATATCTTTTAAGGAAAAAAAAGACCTAAGACAAAATATCATTTGTTCTTTATTAAAAAAAAAAAATTTTCCAGATGTTGAGCTGATATCAGTTTTTGATAAAAGAAAGAAATCAACTATAAAAAACAGGATTGAACGAGGCATACATTTCGATCATGTATGTTATTTAGTGAATAATTTTGATAAAAAAATTGCAGCTTTGAGAAAAGAAAATTTTAAGTTAGTGTATAAAGCTTGGTCTCCAATATTTAAAACTAGAATAGCTTTTCTAATTTCGTCTAATAATTCTTTAATTGAGCTTATGCAAAAATGAAGGATGGTAATTTTTTTTTTTTAAATAAAGAGTTCTATAGTTATTATTTAGTTTCAATTATAGCTATTATTTCAAGTTACTTATTGTTAATTTTACTCCATCAATTAAACATTTATTATCTTGTTATTACAAGTATCTGTTTTGTCTTTGCTTTGTTAATAAGATACTCTTTATTAGGTAAACTTGTTTTTAAAAAAAAAATATTAAATAAAAAAAGTTTCGTGAAATTTATTTATATTTATATAGGAATGTTTTTTTTATATAGTTTTTTAATTTATATTATGCACGGCCTTTTAAACATTAATTTAATTATTGCACATCCAGTAATAATAATTTTTCTTAGTCCTCTTAATTTTTTAATGATAAAGAAAATTTATTGATATCTGTATCTATTAAATTTAAATTAAATTATTTTTTTTGATAAAACTAAGTAATATTTATTTTTAAAATTTGGTCATATCAACCCTAAGACCTTACTTAAATTTAAGTAAAAGTATGTTTTTTTAAATGTTTGATAAAAATTTTTTTCAGTGCATAAATCAAGCCAATTGAGCTATTAGTACTGGTCAGCTGCACGCATTACTGCGCTTC
>MDTG01004477.1_pt1 | contig 11078 bp, 5 predicted proteins | sample 811421 | NCBI WGS metagenome assembly MDTG01 (sample SAMN05326645, study PRJNA326480) | marine metagenome | isolation source: seawater | place: Pacific Ocean: South East | collected 2011 | reverse complement strand
TGCACTAGAGCTTATTCCTGCAACTCGTCTGGTTAAAGGTATTAAACAAGTATACCGAGGTGAGGCTAACCCTGTTCAACTTGTAAAGAATCGTATCCTACGAGCAAGCCGTGAAGGTGGTATAGAAGCCGCGCAAGAAACTGCGTCTAGCATTGCGCAAAACATGATAGAGCAAGGATATAACCCCGAGCAGGGTACATTTGAAGGTAGCGGAGAATCCGCAGGTATAGGCTTTACAGTTGGTGCGCTAGCACAATCATTGCTTGACCTTGCCACACCTAGAACCCGTGGCGGTACATCAGATGTTACAGACGTAGAACCAGAAGAATTTATCCAAGAAGAACTGGACCTACAAGGTGGAGAAGATGCGCCTACTCGTTTGGGGCTACAAACTAATTTTGAAGGTGAACAAGGTGAATTGTTCCCGCGTTCTGATTTGGGACAAGCTCCAGAAAGACCCGCAGAACGTGATCCTAGACAGACAGAGTTTGATTTTGATGAACGTGTAGAAGAAACCAGAGAGCCTGATCTTGTAGATCGTATGCAGCAAAAGTTGCTAACAGGTCCAGAAGACCTTGGGTTGACCGTGGATTCTAAGGGAGAAGCACGAACACGAGACCAAAAGACTGCCGCCCGTGCCGAGGGTATGCAGGTAGTAGAACAAGCTAGATCAGAGATACGGAACACAGGTGAAATATCCTCTGATACCATGCAGAAGCTGCGTACCGCAGATGTCCCATTTGAAGCTGTATCTAGCGTACTTAAGGGTACACGGTATGAGCCTGCGCTAGACCGTATAGAAGGTGCCGAAGCTCCTGCAGGTATTGCGGCGTTAGACACTGGGCCACGTCCTGTACAAGATCAAGCTAGCTTTGACGCTGCAGTAGCACGAGCACGTGCAGGGGGTTTAGGACAATTAACAGCAGACATTGCACAAAACGAACAAGCAGCGCAAGAACGTGCGAGAGAGCGCCAAGCACTAGCAGCCGCAGAACGTGGGGACATAGAAGCTTTTGAACAGCCCGATCTGTTTGCGATAGAACGTGAGCAAGATGAACGTAAGTATGGTAGACCAGAGCCTACACCAGAAGCTGCGCAAGTAGAAGAAGTAGAGCAGGCTAGAACCGATCCAGATTTATTAAGTCTAATAGAACAAGATAAGGCGCGAGAAGACAGCGCACGAGTACGCAAGGCTACGGAAGTTGAACGACAGAAACAGGAAGATATTGATGTAGACACTGAACTTGGTCTGAGGGATATGCAGGAACGAGTTACCGAACCCAAACGTAGGCAAGAAGATCGGGAACGTTCCGAGCAGCTATCGTTTCGCGGTGAGTTGCGACAACCCAAAGCAACTTCTAAAGGTATAACACCCCTTGTAAAACCTGCGGTCACATCCGCAAATGTAGGAGAACTAAAAGGAGCCGCCGATGCTAGATCAACTGACGCAGCAGCAAGTGGAGTTGGCATTCCGCCTATTAAATCAAGCAGTGCAGACGGACCCGCCGAAGCCCCTGAAAGTACCTCCGACACTACGACATCTGACAAACGCGGAATGGGACGCTCTGTGCGAGGCGCTAGGAGAACTACTGTATCAGAAGGTACGCAGTCAGATACACTAGACGTATTTGACGAACCGATTAATGAAGATGCCGCGTTAAAAGAAGCGATAGATGACCCCAAACCTGTGCAGGTAGACCTGCCAAAACAACGTGCCCGGAAACGTACTAAGGTAAAGTCCAAGTCAAAACGTGTTACACAGAAGGCTGAAGCTGATACCGGGCCGGGTAGACGTAATGTTATAGGTGGTAAAGCCACCCCCGCAGGAGCAAAACGCGGCCCTATACCTGAAGGTATAAAAGGCGTCAAACGCCCTAAACCCAAAAAACCAGAAGCAAAACAAGTTGCGCAACTGTACACAGAAGAAACTCCTGCAGTGGTAAAAGAAGCATTTGGCGGTAAACAAGACGTAGCTACTACAAACCCATTCTCTGATGCAGACAACAAAAAGATAAAAGACAAACTACTAGCAGGGTTTAGCAAAAGCGACAAAAGCAAAAAAGAAGTTGCTCCCATTGTTGCCTATTTGCGTGCTTATCCAAACCCATTTGATGGGCTAAAATTAGCAATATTTGATTTGGTTCATAGCACCCCATTAGCTACTAACGAAAAAACAAATGACCCCTCTGCACAAGCAGCCGCACAAGCTAGACAGTATATGGGCGGAGTACCTGCTAAAAAGGGGCAGTTAGCACCTGCGCTACGAGCTATTGCATGGGCCAGAGCTAATCTAAGCAAAGAGGCAAACTTACGTTTAGATCGTGCATTTAAAGAGATACAGCTAAACCAAGTACGCACAGTGTTGTTTGAAAGTGGTTCTGACAGAGTTATGGACGCTAGAGAAAAACGCTTGTTTGAAAACCGTAAGAGTTTAGAAGCCGCAGTGCTCGGAGGGTACGCAAACGAAAAAGACTTGCTAGACGCATACCCTGACATATACCCAAATATGTTCGCAGTGCGTGAAGCTATGAATGACCCTGCATTTGGACGTATGGCATTAGAATTAGGTGCCGTAGTTGGGTTAGACATACCCATGCACCCAATGGTAATTGACGCTATAAAACAGGGGAATTTACGCGATGCGCTATCTAATGTAGCAAGCACCAATGGTTCACAACAAGTGCGTCAGATAGCTGCCAAGTTCGCCAACGTAGCAGGTGACACAAAACTTGTTACAGTGAAAAACTTGAAAGCTGAAGACGGACGTGCAGTCGCAGGATTATTTGATCCTAAAACGAACACAATCTCGTTAGACGCAGATACTGGTATCAACACGCACACGTTGATCCACGAAATGTCTCATGCAGGTATGTCAGCATCGTTGGCTGATCCTAAGAATGGTTTTGGTATTCAACTTAAAAAGCTGTTCAAAGACTTAGATGGTCTGCTAGGCACGGCCTACGGCTCAAAAGACCCTGATGAATTTTTAGCTGAAGCGATGGGCAATCAAGAGTTTAGATCAGAACTTGCGAGCATAAACCCAAAAGGCGAACCTGTCAGTGCACTACAGAGGTTCTTCAATATTGCTAATAACTACCTAAGTAAAATCTTACCGTTTGTTAAGTCACGTAACCTGACCGCGCTGCAAGAAGTAGACGCGCTTGTGGATGCGTTGTTAGCCCCTGCACCTGTATATCGTTATGCTAATCAAATGGCGATGATGACCACGGCAGACGGTGTTAAGAAATTTACGCAAGACGTAGTTGATGCCACACAGAAGACTATAAACAAAGGGAGCCGCGAACAGTTTAAGTTCAGTGTGCGAGACTTCTTTACTCAAGGGTTCTCAAAAAAATCTAAGAACCTGCTGCTTAGACTTACTGGTCTACAAGGGTTGGGCGACATTGCAGAATCTGTTGGTTTGGGCAAAATGGGTCACAAGCTAGACGAGTTGGTAGCTAGTCAACGTGGGGAAATTCAGACTGCAAACAAACTCATAGAACGAAAAATTGGAGAAATTTTAACAAAGCTAAATAAAGGCACCACTGAGCAAGCACAAAAACGCAAAGAAGCCTTGGACCGTTTGATCTACGATAACGACTACGGCGCTACTATTTATCAGGTAGACCCAACGAAACCACAGGGTACATACATTAATAAAGATGGTAGCCCCCGTATGGACAACGATGGCAATGATCTGTTGGAAGTATGGAACAAGCAACGTGCTGATTGGAAAGCATTAGGACCAGAGGGACAAGCTGTATTCAACGAAATGCGTGCAGTGTACAAAGATCAATATGAGAAGTTACGCGCTGTTGTTATGAGGCAGATAGACGAGCTAGTACAAAATCCTGACGATGCCAAAAAACTAAAGCGCGACATCTTTGCTAAACTATTTGATGCAAGTACCCTAGATGTATATTTCCCGTTGATGCGTGAAGGTGACTACGTGCTACGCTATGAGGTTAAGAACCCTAAGTCATCACGCGAAGCCACCGTGGTACAGACATTTACCACAGACGCAGAACGTCAAGATGCAGCTAAAATGTTTAGGGCAAACAAAGACTACAAAAATGTAGAAATTGTAGAAGAGGTATCAGCAAGAACATTTAAAGGCACAGGAGTAGACCCAAGTTTCACATACGATGCGCTGAGTATTCTGGACAAAAACAAAGTTCCACAAGATGTGAAAGATCAAATAATCAAGTTGTTTATAAACCCCCTACCTGAGACATCGTTTGCTAAGTCATTGCAGAAACGTAAAGGTACCCCGGGGTACATGCAGGACTCTGTGTATGCTCTTAAGACAAAGGGTTATAGCCTTGCAAGTCAGACAGCTAAACTAAAATATGGGGCACTTTTACGTCAGTATGAAGCTGACTTAGACGCGTTTGAACAAGTTGCGCTACCTAAAGCCAAAAGTCTTGTAGGAAAAGGTACGGAACGGCTTACCGCCGCGTTTAATGATGTAAAAGCTGAACTGAAAGATCGTGCGCAGTTTGCGCGAAAAGGCGCGGACAATAAAAACATAGAAGCGGTAGCACGTAGACTTAACCAAACCGCGTTTATCTACACTATCGGTTTCAACGCATCGTCTGCTTTGGTCAACCTATCGCAAATCCCCTTGTTTGTTGCACCGTTCTTGGGGGGAAAACACGGGTACGTAAAAACGTACGCCGCGATCAAGTCTGCATATGGTAATACGTTATTAGGTGGTAAACGTGGGGGTGGCACAAACTCTATCCTAGACTTCTATGATATATCTGACAAAGGTACATTTACCCTGAAGAAAGGTTTAAAATTACCTGAAGGAAAAGAGGCTGAACTGAAACGCATGGAAGCCTTGGTGCAAACTGCATCACAACGTGGTCTATTAGGTCAAGGATTTCTCGCAGAAGCCATGGGGCTTAATGAGACTAGCCGCATCAAAAAAGGTAGTAAGATAGGCAACGCTGTAGACAACGCATCGGTGCTATCCGCTTGGTTGTTTAACCATGCAGAACAGTTGAACCGTCAAGTAACCTTGATGGCATCATTTAACCTAGCATTAGATAGTGTAACGAAGGGTAAGGCTAATAAGGCAAGCGAAGCGCAGATAGAAGAAGCTGTAAAACAAGCTATATACGACACACAGCAGACAAACGGTGGCACGTTCTTGGAAACCGCACCTAGTATTGCACGAGAAGGTATAGGTCGCGTTGCGTTTATGTACAAAAACTACGGCCTGCAGATGTATTACACTATGCTAAAGACCGCTAAGACCGCTATGGACAGCGACAAAGGTAAATTGTTTGGAGCAGAAGGATCGCCCGAACGCAAGGCCGCAGTAAAACAACTTATAGGTATGCACGGATCAGCGTTGTTCTTTGCAGGTATTCAAGGCTTGCCGTTGTACGGCGCGGTAAAACTTATCGCTAACTTGTTCTTCTTAGATGACGAAGAAGAAGATTTTGATACAATCGTACGTCAATATACAGGTGAAGGTTGGTACAAAGGCGCAATAACTGAGTTTGCAGGGTTGGATGTGGCAAGTCGTATGGCACTTACTGGGCTTCTTATTCAAGAAAACCGCTACAATAGCAATCCATCCCTAGAAGAAACACTAGGTTTCTATGCGGGTGGCCCTGCACTGAGCGTAGCTAATCGTATAATGCGAGGAAGTAATGACTTGCTGTCGGGAGAAACGCAGCGTGGCATAGAAAGTATACTACCTGCAGGATTAAGTAATGTATACAAATCAACATTTGGTAGGTACGCACAACAAGGTGGGATTTATACTAGGCGCAATGATCCTATATACGACGATCTTACTAATGGTGATCTTGTGGCTTTAACTTTGGGAATAAGACCTACCGAGTATTCGTTCCGCACTGAAACGAGTGGGGTATTAAAAAACATAGATATTGCCGTAAACAAAAAACGTTCTTTCTTAAACAAACAATATTATGTTGCTATGAGTATGGGTGACTACGAAAAGATGATGGATGTGTACGATGACATGATTAAGTTCAATGAGCGTCATCCAGAAGCGGCCATAACACCTGATTCTATAGAGCGTTCTATGAAGCGACACGCTGAAACGACAAAAAATATGCACTATGGTAGATCGTTTAGCAGCACGTACGGTGCAACAATTAAAGATATACGAGACGCCTTTAAACAATAAAAATCCCCCGCACGTGGCGGGGGCAGTCGGAGGAGAACGACAAGTTGTCGAGCTTGTCTCCTAACACGTATCACACTGTCCTCCACATGCGAACCCCAAACATGCCGTTTTCTATACGAATTCTAATTTCTACATCCCAATTTTTGCGATGCGCTATATCAAGAAGCTGCTTCCGTGCTTTGACATGGTTTACGCAAGGGATGAAGACAGACGCACCGACCACCACACTATCCCAATCCACAACTATTTTTACTTGGTCTGGTGTTAAATCATCAAACCTCAGTGGCTTCTGATACACCGCTAAACCCTACTAATTTCACTGATAGAACCCATATAGATGGTAAATTAAAGTTTGTGCCTCTAGTCAACCGCATCTTCATACGTTTTGCGCCCATATCTTTCTGCATACCTTCTACCGTACTGGTGTAATCAATCTTCTGTTCTCCAAGCCACATCTTAAACGCCTTGGGTACAATATATAGCATGTTGGTGTCTGTCTCATACCGCGCAACAAACATACCCCGTGGGTTCTGTTCTGGTATAACCATGGGTGTAACACCTTCTGCGTTCTGCGCCTTCTCGGTGCTCTTTATTTTAAGAATGCTACCCCAGTGCTCTGTGGTAAATTCGGTAACCAAGGTTTGTACAGACGCAGTGCTATCATCTACAAACGCCTTCACCCGTATAAGTTGTCCCACTACCCACTTAAATAACTCCTTCACGTCATAGTCCACTATACCTGCGCGTTTAGCCGCCACTGCCCCTGCCAATATAGCAGAACATCCCCCAGACCAGAAACGGTTCTTCTGGTTTAACCCTGCGCATTTATCTAATTTTGCTTTGATCCTCTCATAATCCGCAGTAACTGCGGCCTTGTTCTCTATCACATACTGCACAAACTCTGGTCCGTAGTGTCCGTAATTTAGCTGTATATCCTTGAATAACGATGCGGATACAACAGGGTCCACTTCTACCATGGGTATTTCATCAACTCGTAATTCCAGTAATCGTTGCATCTCTGCTTTGGTATCACCTTTCGCCATAGCCATCTGCGCATACATGCTTACGTTACCCGAAGACAATGCTATCAAATGCCATGGTCTACCCCTAACACGTTCGTAGTTGCCGCCACCTGCCATCCGGTTCTTCTGCGTTCCTTCCGATAGCTGATACGCATAATCTGATGCTTGCTTACCGTGTATGTTTGTCATCTCGTCTGTATTCAGTCCAAGATTGTGCATTACCTCGGCAAAGTTCATACGAGAATTTGGCGTATCCGCTTTAGTCCCTGTAAGCCCACGCGGTTCACCCCATATAGCTGTACCAGTATACATAGCGGTTGTTTTACCGCCCCCTGTTTCACCGAACAGATGTATGCCCAGACTGTACAAGCCCGTCAAAGGCATTAGAATAGTGCCGAACCCTGCGCATACTGTAAACTGCTGTAGCTCCATACCCTCTTGATTGTAAAAATCCAGTATTTCTTTGTGACGTTCTTTAGAGCCTTTAGGTTTAAACTTATGTATATGTCCTGAAGTTTTACTAGACGGTGGATTATACTCCATACCACTGGCGGTAATTAATTGATCCCCTAGAACAAACGCGTCCATCTTTTCATCATCCACCCACCCGAACTGTTGATGTGCTTCACTTGCTGTGGTGGTCTGCTGTAATTCTTTTATCCATGCTGCTGTGTACGCCATTAGTTTATCTATATCCTTCCCATAAGTTACTATACCCTGCATAGACATATGTTTGCGAAATTCTTCCCTTGAGGTAACCGCAGATAAGGGTACAACAAAATCGCGTGTTCCGTCCCTTGGTAAATGTAGCGCAAACGCTATAACTTCTCCAAGCTCCACATCGTGCAGTCTCCGCGTAACATAAAAATCATGATGGTATATACATATTTCTTCGGGTTCATCGTCTTCGTTTACGCTGCGTAGATACACACCACCATTCTGTCCTCGAAAGTATGGTCGTGGTAACGTAGGTATGGTTATCTGCTTCGTACTGCCCCCATCTATTTCCTCTATAACATTATCTTCTGGCGTAGCTTCTTTGACTTCTTTTGTAAGCACCGCAGGGGTTGTGATCTTACCTTTGTTTGGGCAACCTTCGCACCCGTCAGGGTTTAGCCGTTCTATCGTGCTACAAAAGTGTGGACCACCTGTATCTTCCATTTTCTTTAGTGTGCCCTGCACACTGTAATCCTCGTGTCGTGCTGACATAATGTGTGCAGCTTCTGCCCCGTCTTCGCATACGTTGGCTATGGACAACCCTGCTCGCCATAAGTCATGGGATATGCTGTCTTGATTTTTTATTATGTGTTTGATCTGGTTGCAGCCCGTACCGTTCTTGGTCTTCAACAACAAACGCTTGAAGCTACCTTTGTAGTTTTGATACATTGCATCTTTGAACGCGCTAACCGCTGATGCCTCGCGTCTCTTGGGTACTGGTATCGGCTCATCCCCTAAGAGCGTAGCAAATTTATCAAAGTCTACGGTATTAAAATCCGCTTCTACCCCATAAAACTCTACAGGTAGAGGGTCACCGTATTTGTGATTATGGGTGCTTGGAACGCGTAAAATACTGGCAGCATCAGATGTACGTGACGGATCGGCGGCAAAACCTTGTTCTTCACATAACATCTTTAATCGTTCAGCCACAGGCCACCAATCTTCGCGGCACACAGGTTCAGACAATATCCAATAGGTGTGTACGCCACGCCCTGAGTTCACAAGAGTAGGTGTGGGCAGACCATTATTTTCACAGAAGTTACGCAGTTCATCAATAGCCACTGCTTGAGATGGAAAGTCTTTGTCGGGACCACAATCTAAATCTAAGAAAAAAGATTTCATCCACTGCATGTTACTAGCAGCACGGGTGCTACCATCAAAGAACGTACCCAAAGCAAAGAAAGCGTTCCACCCGTTATCGTTGAGGTCACGCGCTTTATGTAGTAATTCGTCTATAGACGGGCAAAATGTCTGTTTAATGCTCTCGTTAGGTTTTACACCTTTGTTAGCCCATACGCAGTATTCCCCTTCGTGCGCTAGAACTAACTCTAAAAATCGTTTTGTTTTCATCACCACCACTCATACCATAAGAGTAACCACGACCACCGTAGTAGCCGTGGCATTTTGTTTTAGTCCTCGTCGTCAAATAAATCGTCTACGATATCATTAAGATCGCCATTTGACTTAGAGTTTACCGCTGCTTTTTTCGCAGTCTTTTTTACTGGTTTCTCATCAAACCCATCGTCGTCTTCATCGACTTCTATGGCAGGTTTCATCTCCAAGACATTGTTTGTCTTAGCCTCGGCTTTGAATGGGTTTGGGTCTTCTACCACAAAACCACCTTCCACCTTGCCGAATGGGTTGGCGCGTTCCATCGGAACATACTTAGTAACCTGCACAGCGGTTAGTCGTAATGACACGCTTTGGTTTCCTCCAAAGTCATATGGCACCAACTTCACAGCCACATTGACAGTACTGCCAGTAGTCAACTGAAAGTCTGCTGCTAGTGTGTTACCCTGTGAATCGTACTGGGCGGGTCTGTCAGTTACCTGACCGTTATACGCGCCCTTCAACGTGGCTTTGTGCGTAAACGTACCATTGTCATCTTTGACGAACGGGTTAGCCAGTTTCTCTGCCCATTTATCTTCGCGGTTTGCCATGTAGCAAGCACTCATAGCTTTGAACAAAGCCTTTGCCGTAGGTTGATCCATACGAAATTGGATAGAAAACTCCGCATTAGTATCACGCGGACCGCAAGGCATACTGCGGTTAACTTTTTTGTCAAACGCATAGGTTTGATCTATGCGCGGCCATAGGGCTTCAATACCCTCAATTATATATGTGTCGGCCAATGTCATTCTCCTTTCTGGTTATATGTCTGCATCAGCACCGAAATCGAATTCGAGCTGTTCTGATACAGGCTCGTTACGTATCTCGGCTTGTTCTGCTTCCTTGGCGGTGCTTGTCAACGCTTCAGTTACAGAAGTCTTGTTAAAACGGTATGTGTTACCGATCTTAATGTACGTGGATTTAGGGATATGCCCCTGTCTTACCCATGCACGGATAGTAGAAATGGACACTGCAAAATGCTTTGCCAAATCTTCTATTGGTACGAATGGTTCTGCCATTATTTTTTCCTTACTGATATGACGTACTCGGTGTCTACGTTCATGCCTTTAGGCATAACGTCTGGGTTTTCCTCCAAAAACTGTTTTATATTAGTCTGGTTCAACCTTTTGTCTAAGAACTCAGGTACATCATGCTCCTTAATGAAATTGTACATTTGTTCCCAGTCGCTAGTCCAATACTTGGTTTTACTAGACCGAAAAAATAAACCTTCGGAGGTTCTAACGCTCTCGACATTGTGGTTTTCACAGTAGTCCAGTAGCGCGTTCTTCAAGATTTCCTGTTGGCGAACCAACGCTCCATCTTCTTCTTTGTACCTTGCCGATAGCTCCGCTCTTTTTGCCCGTAATTTTATGTAGGCTTTGGTCAGCTTATCTGCAGGGATGTCGGACGCGTCCTTCATATGCGTTCTCCTAGTTAACGAGAATTACACTTTAGTTATTAAATGTAACTTAGTCAAGTAATTCTTTGTAAAGGTCAATCATTTTTGTGTGAACGTCTATTCTGTTATTTAATAATGAATAAATACGCTTTTCCACGGCAGAACCTTGTAGCTGCACGACTGTACAACGATGCTTCTGACCTGACCTATGAACCCTAGCGTTAGCTTGAGCGTATGTTTCTAGTGAAGACGTTGGTCCCCACCATACCACGGTATTGGCTGCTGTTAACGTAACACCATGTGCTGCCGACTGCGGTTGAATGACTAGCACCCTTGGATCGGGGGTATTTTGGAACCGTTTAAAGATGTCGGTTCGTTGCGCTAC
>MDTG01328897.1_pt1 | contig 11079 bp, 11 predicted proteins | sample 811421 | NCBI WGS metagenome assembly MDTG01 (sample SAMN05326645, study PRJNA326480) | marine metagenome | isolation source: seawater | place: Pacific Ocean: South East | collected 2011 | reverse complement strand
CATAGCTCAATTGGTTAGAGCAACGGACTCATAATCCGCAGGTTCGGGGTTCAAGTCCCTGTGGGCCCACAAATGAGCAGTCATTCATATATATCGAATGAAAAAAACAAAAATATTTTTATTAATATTAATGGAAAATTATTCCATAGAAGTGAAGCCAAAATTTCTGTTTTTGATAGTGGTTTTTCGTTAGGAGATGGTATTTGGGAAGGTATTAGGCTTCATCAATCTAAATTAGTTTTTATTGAAGAGCATTTAGATAGGTTGTATGCAAGCGCAAAAGGTATTTCATTAGATATTTCTTACACTAAACAAAATATAATAGATGAAATAACTAAGGTCCTAAAAAAGAATAAAATGGATGATAACATTCATATTCGATTGATTATATCAAGAGGTGATAAAATTACTCCTTACCAAAATCCTAATGCCAATGTAGGTCCAATTAATTTAGTAATTATACCTGAATATAAAAAAACAGATCCAAATACATATATAAAGGGAGTAAAAATTGGAAGAATCCCTAATATTAGACCCAACGAAAGTATACTAAGTCCACATTTCAATACTCTTAGTAAACTAAATTGTATTTTAGGGTGCATTGAAGCTAATAAGCTTGGCTATGACGAAGGAATAATGAATGATATGAATGGCAATATTAGTACATGCAATTCTACGAATCTATTTTTCATTAAAAATAATAGAATTTTGACTTCTACTGGTGAATATTGTCTTAACGGTATCACAAGAGGAAAAGCTATTTTAATATGTAATCAAAATAATATTGAATGCTCTGAAACAAATTTCACATTTGAAGATATTAAAGACTGCAATGAAGCTTTTGTTACAGGTACCTTTGCAGGCATCATTCCTGTATCACAAATTGAAGATAGAAAATTAGAATCAATCAACTCTAACTCTTTAGTTAATAAAATTAGAATTTTATATAATAAAGAAATCCAAAACTATTTAAGCTAATATGAGGATTGCTTGTTGGTCAGGACCAAGGAATATATCTACAGCTCTTATGAGATCTTGGTCATCCAGAAAAGACGTGTTTGTTTCAGATGAACCTTTCTATGCATACTACCTAAAAGAAAAAAAACTAAAACATCCTATGCATGAAGAAATTATTGAGAACTATCCTAATACATATGATGACGTGGTTCTAAACCTTACATCTAAAATACCTAATGATAAAGAACATTGGTATCAGAAACATATGGCACATCACCTTATCGATTTAAGTAAGATTGATTGGATTAAAAGCTTTGAAAACTGTATTTTAATTCGTCATCCAAAAAATGTAATAAACTCTTATACCAAAAAAAATTCCCTGAATAATATAAATGAGCTAGGATATCCGCAACAATATCAAATAATAAAATATTTAAATAGAATTGGTAAAAAATTTATTGTGATTGATTCAAATATCTTAATTGATAATCCTAAAAAAATATTAACTCAGTGGTGCAATGGTATTGATTTAGAATTTAATGATTCTATGTTAAGTTGGAAAAAGGGAAAACATCCTCAAGATGGTATTTGGGGGAAGCATTGGTATGATAACGTGGTCAATTCAACTAACTTTCAAAAATTTTTACAAAATGAAAGCGAGTTAAATGAAAAATATCAATCCATTTACGACGAAGCATTAGACTATTATAACAAATTGTATTATTTTGCAGAGCAATGAATTTATTATTAAAACTTTGGGAACAACCCAGCTGGATAAAATGGATAGTATATTTTGCTTCCGCTTATATACTATTTGCAATAAAAGAAGCTTTTGCTATCGTCCTGTGGTTCTTATTTTGTATTTTGTTATACTTTATTATTTTTGCAAAAAATATGTTTAAATCGACTACATATTATGAAAAAAATATTTAACATAATTATCATTTTTTTCATTGGATCAATTTGTTATTCAGTTATTGCGTTTTTAGCTAATTATCAGCTCAATTCAATTTCAGTAGACACTAGACCTCACGGTTCCCAAACAAACTTGCCAGAGTTAACGCGCAACAATTATTTAATGGGATTTTTAAATGAGAATCGTTCTTCTTACAGAGTTTCTTTTTATGATATCAATATTGATTTCGATATTGATAGTAAATCAATAAATGGTTATGTGACAATTAAAGCAGAAAGTTTGAATGATTTAAATAAATTGCAAGTTGACTTGGCCGAAAATTTAAATATTCTTAAAATTGTCCACAAAGATAAAAAATTAGAGTTTTCCAGAGAATTTGATGCTGTAATAATTGATTTTCCGTCATTAATTTCAAAAGATAGTATGTTTGACTTTACTATTTTCTATGAAGGCATTCCACAAAATGCTGATAATCCTCCATGGTCTGGAGGATTTACTTGGTCAAAAGACAAAGAAAATCGAGATTGGATCGCAGTATCCTGCGAAGGAGAAGGTGCAAGAATTTGGTGGCCAAATAAAGATCATATTACCGCTGAAGGAGATAGCGTAAGAATGGTATATACTGTTCCTTCTGGTATGGTTGCTGTTGGAAACGGCAAATTAAAAAGCGTTACAAATAATGGGGATAAAACTACTTATGAATGGTTTGTGAATAACCCAATAAATAATTACAACATCTCTGTACAGATTGGAAACTATGTTGCTGTTCAAGATACTTTTATTAAGAACAGTACAATACATGAATTTAATCATTATGTATTAGATTATAATAATGAACTAGCTTCAAGCTATTTTCAACAATCAAAAGAAGTTATTCGTTTTTATGAAAAATATTTTGGTGATTATCAATGGTATGATGATGGGTATAAGCTTATTGAAGTTCCATATTTAGGAATGGAGCATCAATCAGCAGTAACATACGGAAACGGCTTTAGCATTTATAATGGAGTAAGAAGTAAAAGCTGGCCAATGTATGGTGTAGTGGATCCATTGATTATTCATGAAACTGGACATGAGTGGTTTGGTAATAGTGTAACTGCATCTGACCCTACACACATTTGGATTCACGAAGGACTTCAAGTTTATTCTGAAGCAATTTATTTTGAAAATAAATTTGACAGCTATGAAATAGGAATTCATTATTTGAATTCTTTAAAAAATAGAATTGTAAATCAGATTCCAATAGTAGGTAATGAGGACGAAAATCATTGGGCGTTAAATGGAGACACTTACATGAAAGGCGCTTGGGTAATGCATACTCTAAGGAGTGTAATTGATAATGATGACGTATGGTTCAAAATCTTGAGGGAATTTATGGTTGAGAATGCAAAAAGTTTTGTAAACACCAGAGATTTTTTTAATAAAGTTGAGCTAGAAACAGGAATTGATTATTGGTATTTTGCCGAACAATATTTATATACCCCTAATCAGCCAATATTAAAATTCTATCAAACAGATATGGAATATTTCTTTAAATGGGAAAATGTCTTGGATAATTTTTCTATGCCGATTGATTTACTAATAAATGGCCAAAGCAAAAGGGTGTATCCCACCAAAAATTTTCAATCTTTGAATATTGCAAAACATTCGCAAATAGAGATAATGGATTGGAAATACTACGTAGAACCACAAAATCAAAATGAATAAATGAAAATCCTTATTATTTATTTATTAATTTTATCATCCAGCTTATACAGCCAAGGCAACGAATTTGAATTAAATATTTTTTCAACTCCCAAAACAAATTCAATTTATTTAAACTCAAAATTTAAAGGAATTAATGCAAATAACTTTGTTTTAGTTCCTGAATACAAGTTTAAAAAAAATTCATTTGAACTATTTTCTAGAAGTTTTATTGGTACTGAACAAAGCGAGATTGACTATCTTTATATTAATTATAGTTTAAAAAATTTTAATTTTAGAGTTGGAAAGTTTTTTAGAAATATTTCATCAGAGGATTCATCTAGATCATGTGGTTCGCTTATAGAATCAAACAACTCTTTAAAACCTTGGAGAATAAATGTTAGCTTTAATATTTTTGAAAATAAAAATATTAGTTTACTGGGAGATTTTTCGCATGGGGTACTTGACGGAAACTTAGAATATATTGATAACCCATATCTTCATGAGAAAAGCCTTTATTCCTCATACAAAGTTAATAATTCAAGTATATCACTAGGGATAATTCATAACACTATATGGGGTGGTGAAGTTGAAGGTTTTGGAGATTTAGGCGGCTCATTAGGTGATTGGTTGGATGTATTAATTGGTGACCCAGGAAACGAAGATAAACCAGATGGTGAACAAGTTAACTCTCTTGGTGATGCTTTTGGAATTATTGACTTTTCTTTTAAGCATATAGTTGGAGAAAAACACTTTAAAATTTATCACCAACATTTTTTTGAAGATAATAGTGGATTAAAATTCCAAAATTGGCCTGATGGCCTTTATGGTTTAGAGTTTTCTAGTAGTCAATTTTTCTTTTTAGCTGAATATTTAAATACAAAAAACCAGAGTGGATCAATTCATCCCCCCGGGCTTGATAGTTATTATTGGAATATGATTTATTCTTCTGGATGGACCTATAACAATCAAACTATTGGTAATCCCTATATTAATCCTTATAAAAATAGGATTATCCTGAAGCACTATTATGTTGAGAAACAATTTGAAAAAATTTTTCTTTCACTTAAAATCATTAATCATAAAATATTTAAATCATATAATGGTACAAATAATAATCAAGAATTTGATTTATCTAATGATCTACAAGAATCAAGAAATGAATACCTTCTTGGCTTGAGGAAAAAAATTCAAAATTTAAATGTTTTAGTATTTGCTGACTTGGAAAGTTCAGATATTGTTTTAAATTTAAATTATACTTTCTAACTCATTTTTACTAACTGTCGACGTTCCTACTTTATTTACCACTATACTGGCTGCTAAATTAGCTATTCTTACGCTCTCCTCTACTGTAAGATTTATAGAAAGACATAAAGATAGGGCTGCAATGACAGTATCTCCTGCGCCAGATACATCTGGATGGCTAATTTCTTTAGCCTCGAAATGATAATCTACTCCATTGCCAATAACTGATATTCCTTTTTCACTTTTTGTTACAATTATATAATTAAGATTATTTTTAATTATTAATTCTTTACAAATTTCTACTAAATGAATATCATTACGAATATTTATACCGGTCATGCATTGAATTTCTTTTAAGTTAGGAGTTATTATATCAGCTCCTTTGTAAGATGATAAAGAATTTTTTTTGGGATCAACGATAATTTTTTTATTATTTGCAGAACAGATTTTTATTATTTTAGAGATCATACCGTTTGTTAAAAATCCTTTATTATAATCTGATAAAATTATAATGTCATTAGACTTAATCTCTTTTTCAATTTTTCTTATATGGTCATTTGAGAATTTAAATCTATAGGAATCGTCTTCCCTATCAATCCGAGCAATCTGAATTTTATTTGATAAAATTCTTTCTTTTAAAATTGTGCTAAACTTTTTATCTATAAATACATTTTTTGAAAATATCTTATTTTCTGATAAAAGATTAAGGATTATTTCTCCTTCTTTGTCATCTCCTAAAACACCTATGATGCTTGCATTTGAACTTAAGGCTACTATATTATTGCAAACATTTGCAGCTCCTCCCAAAACAAATTCCAAATTTTTTTTATGTATTACTGGAACTGGAGCTTCTGGAGAAATTCTTTTTGATTCTCCATAAAAAAATGAATCCAACATTAAATCTCCAATAACTAATATTTTTGATTTTGAAAAATCTAATTTCATTAGGCCTTTCCTTGATCTAATATTTTTTGTTCAAGATTTTTTAAAGCTGATTGTTCAATTAAAAATTTTTTATTTATAATTTTTAATTTATGATCAATTTCATATACTAGTGGGATTCCTGTCGGCAAATTAACAGATATAATTTCTTTATCAGATAGATTTTCAACGATTTTAATGATAGCTCTTAGCGAATTGCTATGTGCCACAATAAGATTATTTTCAAATCTATTCATAATATTATTTTTATAAAATGTCCAAAATGGATCAAGTCTGTCAATTACATTCTTAAGACTCTCCCCAACTGGTAACTCTGAATCTATGCTTTTAAATTTTTCATTTAACTTTGGATGCCTTGGATCATCAAATGTTAGTGTTGGTGGTGGTATATCAAAACTTCTTCGCCAAACATGGACTTGATCTTCACCATATTTTTCTGCTGTTTGAGATTTATTTAATCCTTGTAAAGCTCCGTAATGTCTTTCATTTAATCGCCAATCATATTGAATTTTTTCCATTTTAAAACAGAGTTTATTTGCGACTATTTCAGATGTATGCGTTGCTCTTTTAAGCAAAGATGTATATAAGGAATGTATTTTTATTTTTTCAAGCTGAATTTGGTTAGCTGCAAATTCTGCCTCCTTGATACCATTTTTTGTCAACTGCACGTCTTTCCAACCAGTGAATCTATTTTCAAGATTCCATTGGCTTTCACCGTGTCTAAGAAGTATTAGCTTCATATAATTTAATCAGAGGAACTATTTTCAACAATTACTAGAATAGCAGCAAGATTTGAAAGCACGGATAGTATATCTGCCGTAAATGCAGCAACATCAAATTCAGATGGGTTTGGATTTTCAGGAACAATAATAGTATCACCCGGGTAAATTCTTAAACCTATACCTCCCAAAAATGAGGTCTGCTGAGTTCTTCCGTTCGCTCTCTGTACATAAATCTTCGATTTTAAAGTATTAGGTTTGATTCCACCAGCAAGTTTAATATATCTACCTACTGATTTATTACCACTATATGTGACAAGTCCTGGCGTATAAACATTTCCTACTATGCTAACCGCTTGAGTTTTTGGGATAACATTGATCTTACTTCCTGGCTCTACTTGGAAATTCATAGAAATATCATTCGTTCTAATGATTTCCTCAACCTCTTCTCCATCAACATCAATGTTAATAAATTTTTGTGTAACAATAATTCCTTCAGTATTTGCAAGTTCAGTGAATCCTTCAGCTAACTGTATAGCGTTTGCAATTGTCATATTTGGACTGTGAGGGAAAAATCCTCTCTTATTTACTTCTCCGGCAACTTCAATTTGAAAAGAATTATCAAACTTTGTGTTTTCATAGACAAAGATTTTATCTCCAGGTAATGTTTTAAAATCTTGAGAATTGTTGTATGATACTTTGTACTCTAAACCATATAGTTGATTTTTATCTTTTCTAAGAATTAAAATTTCTTCATCTCTAATTGTTTGTCTAAAAACTGGATCGTCAAATCCCCCAGCAACCATAAGCGTTTTTTTCAACGTAAGGTTTGCAGGATAAAAACCTGGCGATTTAACTTGGCCCAAGATTTCTACTTTGGTATTTACTTCTCCTATTGATGGGAAAAGTAAAGTTGATCCATCTGTTAGCTTTTTATCTGAAAAATCTTTATAAACTATAATTTCACTAGAATATGCATTATCATCTGAACGTCTTCTTTCAATTGGGATTACTTTATCCAATGTTGCAAAAGAAGAAGATTTTGAAGTCAAACCTCCTGCAAATTCAATTAAATCTGTAACGGTTTCTGTTTCAAGAATCTCAAAGTATCCTTCATTTACAATTTCGCCTTCCACTAAAATTCTATTACCAACAGGGGGAATATTTATAACATCTCCGTTAACGATTTTTTCAGATGAGAATGAATTAATACCTTTTTTAAAGAATGAATAAAGATCAGTAGTAGATACTATTTTATTGTTCCTAATCAGTTGTACTGCTCTTAAAGAACCGTTTGTTGTTGGCCCTCCAGACTGAATTAAAGCTGTAAATATATCAGAAAATGGGTGAATTAAATGTACCCCAGGTTTTTTAATCTCCCCTGAAAAATAAATATTTAGCGATTTTATTTTAGAAATTTCTATCATTAAATCTGAAGAACCTACATCAGACTTTAATGTTGAGTATATATTTTGAAGCTTATTTTTTAAAATCTTTTCTGCTTCTGATATGGTCATATTTGAAATATTTATAAAACCCAAATTTTCATAGTAAATTAATCCCTCTTTATTAATTAAAAACTTTTGTCTTAAATTAATTTCACCCCATAAAGAAATAATGACTTCGTCTCCTGCACCTAAACGGTAATCTATTGGAGTAGGAATATTATCAAAAAAATTTAAGTCATTATTAAAATAACTATAGCCATAATAAAGGATTTCATCTTCAACAATTGATGATTCTGGTTCGAAATCAATAGAAATTTCTTCGAAATTTACATCTTCGACATTTTCATCCATATTTAATTCAGATTCAACCTCATTTGAGAGCTCTTCTTTAATTAAATCTAGCTGTTCATTGGTAAGGGATGTTTGAGTAAAAACAGCTGAAAATAATAACGTTATTAATATTTTTTTGTTCATTAATTTATCCTTCAATTTATTGCAAAAATTTATAAAGTAATATCTTTTAAAAATGGTAATGTTTCATCTTTTTTTGATAATTCGTATTGCGTCACATCAAAATCAAGTTTTATATTTATATTACTATCAAAAAAGTTTACTCCAGCATCAAATTCTGGATTATAAATTTCATCAAGAGCATAATTAAACACCACATTATTAGTTTTTGTTATGTACCCATGCGCACAACCCTTAGGTACAAAAAGCATTCTATTATTTTTGCTGCTTAATTCAAAATAATCATATAAAAGATATGTATCTGATTGAGGATTTAAATCGACAATAATATCCAAAACTTCACCATCTGGAACCCAAACTAGTTTTGCTTGCTGAAATGGTTTTTTTTGAAAATGTAATCCTCTGATACACTTTTTTTTAGAAATAGCTTGATTTATTTGACAGATTTTAAAATTAGCTAATTGATCAACTTTATATAGCTCCATAAAAGACCCCCTATTATCAGAGTGAATAGTGGGATCTATTGTAAATGCATTTTTAATTTTTGATTTAATTATTTCCATTTTTAATAGTTTTTTTAATCCAACTTTCAACGCTTGTTGATGGCTCCCAATTTAATAAAGTTTTAGCTAATGTTATATCTGCTAATGTCTCCTTAGGCTCAAAAACAGGTTTTATATATTTTATATCTCCCCCAAAACAATTGGCAATTTGATTAATAGATTTATTTTCTCCACTCCCAATATTTACTACTTCTCCCAAACCTACTTTTGTTGACTTTGAAGCTAAAATATTGGCCTTAACAACATCACCAACATAGGTAAAATCTCTTTTTTGCTTTCCGTCCCCCCTTATTGTTAGTGGTATATTTTTAAAATATTGTTTCATAAAAATTCCCATCACAAGCGAGTAAGCACTTTCGATTTCTTGTCCCTCTCCATAAACATTAAAATATCTTAAAGATATAGCTTCTAAACCATAAATATGCGAAAATGTTTTACATAAAACTTCACCATAATATTTTTGCGCTCCATACGGTGAAATAGGATTTGGTGTGTAATTTTCTTTTAATGGTAAATGCGAGTTATCACCATAAATTGATGATGAACTGCTGTAAACAATTCTTCTAACCTTAGAATCAACAGATGATTTTAAAATATTGATAGTCCCAATTGTATTATTTTTTTCAAATTCTATTGGACTAATTATCGATGGTTGCACTCTTGCTTTAGCTGCTAAATGAAAAACAGTGTCTGTATCTTTTAAAATATTTTGAATTTGTTTTAATTTTTTATCGTCTGAAATATCTAAATTATGATAGTATGCTTTTGAGTTTATTTTTTTTTCTGATATAGAATTATCTATTACATGAACTTCATTATTTTCATTTACGAGTTGGTTAACAAGATTTGAGCCAATAAAACCAGCTCCCCCTGTGACTACAAATTTCATTACTTAGTTGATAAAGTTGATATTATAAATTCAATTTCTTCATTTAATAAATAGGGATGCATTGGAAGACTAACAATTGTTTGGGACAACCTCTCAGAGACAGGAAAATCACCTTTCGTATAGCCCAAATATTTGAAAGCATTCATCAAATGAATCGGAAATTTATAGTATACAACTGTAGGTATCTTCTCTGAGCTGAGCTTTTTAATTAAACTATTCCTTTTTTTATTTGAACCTAAAGTAACTGAAAATAATGCATGAGCAGAGTGATAATTTTTTGGATGGTATTGTGCATTATTTAATTGCTTTCTATAATTAGCATCAACAATATTTCGCATTTCTAATTCTTCTTCAAAAATAGAAAGTTTCTCTATTAAAACTGCAGCTTGGATGCTGTCTAGCCTCCCATTAAGACCAATTATTTCTGAATTATATTTATCAATTTTGGTACCATGGATTCTAATTGCTTTACATTCTTCAGCTAAATCATCATCATTTGTAAAAATAGCACCTCCATCTCCATAACATCCTAAAGGTTTAGCAGGATAAAAGGATGTGGCGGCAACATCGCCAAAAGTCCCAACTTTGTTATTTCCAATGGCTCCCCCAAAACTCTGTGCTGCATCTTCAATGACTTTTAAATCATATTTTTTAGCTATATCATGTATCATTCTATATCTAGCTGGAAGACCAAACAAATCAACAGGAATTACTGCCTTAGGTTTCAATTTCCCCTTAGAGATAATTTTTTTTACTTCATCTTCTAGCTTTTCACAATCTATATTAAAAGTGGATTCATAAACATCAACAAAAACTGGGGTTGCGCCTAAAAGAGATATAACTTCTGCAGTAGCAACATAAGTAAATGGAGTTGTAAAAACAGCATCACCGGGACCTATACCCCATGCCATAAGTGGAATTAATAATGCATCTGTTCCTGAAGAACATGAAATGGCATGCTTAACTCCACAATAAGACGCTAATTTTTCTTCTAATTCAAACACTTCAGGTCCCATTATATAGGCACCATGATCAAAAATTTTATTTACTCTCTTTTCAAGTGATTTTCTAATTCTTTTTTGTTGCGTTTTGAGGTCTAGAAATTCCATATTAGACATCTAAATTAGTAAATAATTAAAATGAAAAATAAAGTTTATTAAAAAAAATAAATTAATTGATAATAATAATAGAGATAGATTCGATTTTTTTTTATATGAATAAAAGTTTGGATTTTTGATATAAAACT
>MDTG01269540.1_pt1 | contig 11079 bp, 10 predicted proteins | sample 811421 | NCBI WGS metagenome assembly MDTG01 (sample SAMN05326645, study PRJNA326480) | marine metagenome | isolation source: seawater | place: Pacific Ocean: South East | collected 2011 | reverse complement strand
TCTGTATCAGAATTTGTATTAAATTTTACACCTTTTTTTTTTAATAGGAATTTTAATTCCAAATAATTATAAATCATCCCATTAAAAATTATCGAACCATGCTCGTCTTCAAATGGCTGATTAGATATTTCTTGTAAATCTATAATTGAGAGTCTTGTATGAATTAAATGAATTATTTTATCATCAAACGTATGTAATTTTTTACCTTTACTATCCGGTCCTCTTCTAAATAAGATTTTTAGAGACTTATCTAGTTGATGAGTTGAAGGTTTTGTTTTTTTTAGTCCAATATATCCAGCAAATCCACACATGATTTTTAATTTTAGGTTTAAAAGCTAAAATCTTTTAAGCTCATCTTGCTAAATTTTGTAATATTTTTTTTCAGTTTTTTATTTAAAATCTTGAAATAAAAATTTGATGGAATACCTTCAGCGGGTCTTAGACTCACTAAGTCTTTTTTTCTTACAATATCACCTTTTTTTAAACTTTTATTGAGATATAATCCTCTTCTAAAAGATTTTCTGTTACCTAACTTTATTTCATTTTCTGTAGGTTTTTTTTGAGATATACCACTCATTTTTTGTATTTCTTTAAATTTTTTTACTAAATTCTTAGTTCTTTTGAAGTCTAAAGAAATCTTATGATCTCTAAATTTCCTATTTTTTCTAGAATCCGTAAAATGAAATTCGAATATTTTTGCGCCATAAGCATAAGCAATTTCTAAAGGCAAAGAACTTGGATGATGGTGTGAGTAGCCTGAAATAAATCCTTTCTTTTTATAACTTTTGATTACACTTAAATTAAGCTCATCAGAACTAGCTGGATAGCAAGAGGTGCATTGAAGAATTGCTATATTTTCTTTTATTTTATAAAAATTATTTCTTGATCTAATAAATTTGATTGTTTTCTCAACCTCTTTAAACTCTGATAATCCTGTTGATAATATTATTGGTTTTTTATACTTACAGATTTCGTTTATAATTTCGTAAGCATTCAAATCACCAGAGCCTATTTTAAAAAAGTCCATTTTTCTGGAAATCCATTTTAAGTCTTTTTTGTTCCAAACAGACGATAAGTATTTCATTCCTAATTTTTTAGCCATTGACGCTAAAAATAAATGTTGTTTTTTTGTTAACTCAAATTTTTTAAAATGATTATACTTTTCAGGAGCAAGAGTTTTATTGACTATAGATGAGCCCTCATAAATTTGAAATTTTACGACATCAACATTAGTTTTTGAACAAATCTTAATAAGCTTTTTTGCGTAATTAAAATTTCCCTCATGATTAGCCCCAATTTCAGCAATCAATAAAGGTCCGTTCTTTCCTTGCCACCATTTCTTTTTTATAATTGCCATGTAACATCCTTTCTAGGAAAAACTCCTTTTATATCAAATATAGAACAATTATTGTTACAAATCGATTTAAGAAATTTAATTGAAAACTTTCTAACGCTTTTGTGAGGCACACACACTATTATTACATCATAATTATTTTTAAAACTTTTCTTTTTTATTAGTTTTATTTTATGCTGATTAAATAATGATTTTTTATTTACAAAATTATCGAATACGTCAACTTTATTATCTTTTTTTAATAAGTTGTGTAATGTAATAGCTTTTGAATTTCTAAAATCCCCACAGTTTTCTTTATATGAAATTCCTAAAAAAAGGATCTTTCGCTTTTTCAAAGTTTTTCCTATATATGACAGATATTTCTTGATCTGCTTAAAAATATACATTGGCATCGAGTCATTAATAGCTCTAGAAGATGAAATAATTTTAACTTTATGTTTAGATTTTTCTGCTTTATATTTCAGATAATAAGGATCAACGCTAATACAGTGACCACCTACTAAACCGGGTTTAAATTTAAGGAAATTCCACTTTGTGCTTGCTGCTTTAAGTACATCGCTAGTGTTTATACCTAATTTTTCAAAAAGTGTTGAAATTTCGTTTATAAAGGCAATATTTATATCTCTCTGAGTGTTTTCAATTATTTTTGCTGCTTCAGCAATTTTAATTGAGTTGGCTTTAAATAATTTTTTATTAATTATCTTGCCATAAATTTTAGAAATTATTGATAGTGCATATTTATTCGACCCACTAATTATTTTGTTTTGATTCACAAGTTTATATTTTGATTTACCAGGATCTATTCTCTCTGGTGAATACCCAACATAAAATTCTTTATTTATCTTAAGTTTTGAGTATTTTTCTAAGATAGGGATCATAATATCATCTGTGCAGCCTGGAAAAACTGTTGACTCAAAAACAACCGTGTCACCAAGTTTTAGTGATGTAGCTACTAATTTTGAAACATCTTTTAAGTTACTTAAGTCTGGTTTATTTTTTTTTGTAATTGGGGTAGGAACAGTTATTATAAAAATGTTTGAGTCTTTAATGTCTTTTTTTGATTTAGAGAAAATCACTTTACTACTTTTAAGACTTGAGATGCTTACTTCATTAGTATTATCCTGACCTTTGCGCAACTCCTTCACCCTTTGTATGTTTTTGTCATAACCAATTACTTTAAAATATTTTGAAAATTCCATTGCTAATGGTAATCCGACATAACCCAAACCTAATACACAAATTTTAGTCTCTGATTTCATTTAATTGCTCTTTTTTAAAGAAATTAATCCAGTATTTTAAATTATCTTTTTTTTCTATAGAGCATATATTTGAATACTCTTCTCTCAAATTTATAATTGTTTTACTATTCCACCATTTTAAAGGATCATCCCAAATCTTATTCAAGTGTTTGTTAAGTAATATAGGGTCAGTAAAAATAACATTATTTGATTTCATTTTTTGGTAAAGTATCTTCATTTCTTCAGAAATATTCCAAAGATCTTTGTTAAAGAGAATAATCGATGGAATCCCTGTTTTCATAGCCTCAAGAAAGGTTGTTTGCATTGAAGTGTGTATTATTATCTTAGATTTCTTAAAATCTTGTGAAATTTTTTTTGTTCTTGAAATCTTTTGTAAACCTAGCAAATTAATTAATTTTTTTTCTATTTGCCAATCATCCCTGAACAAGCCATAACCTGTTCTTACTTTAAGTTTTTCTAATTGTTTCTCGTTCAAATTTTTTATGAATTTTTTCCAAACTTCATAACTTTTTAATACACTACTACTTAATGGCCCGTCCTGAATACGATGGGCATACATTTCGACTTCATAGGTAAGAAAAAGTAAATTATCACCTAGATTTTTACTAGTTTTTAGAAATTTTTTTTTATTCAACAAAAAATTTGGAGGCATTTGTTTAGTATTATCTAAAAAGCTTTTGTCTTTTGTCCAATAAATTGACTTATCAGCAATATTATCCTGAATATTAAAACTTTGATCTATTTCAACTTGACCTCCATGAGTTGATATAATTATTTTTTTTCCCTTTAACATTTTTTCAGCCATCCAAATTTTGAAGAAATCGTTATAAAAATGACCATATGATGTAAATATGATATTAGGGTTATGCTTTATAAAGTTTGTTTTTTTCTTTAAATCATTAAAACTTTCTAAAAATGACTTTGGTGTTATAAAAGTTAAAAACTTATCTAAAAATTCTTCAAAATTATTTTCACTATCCAAACCTAAATTCATTTTTTTTCTTGAAAATTTTTCTTGTTTAATATTTGAACTAAACTCTGGATATTGTCTAAACATAATACCTGTGCTGATATAAATTTTAATTTTATCTAAGTTGGATATAAAATTTGATTGATATAATAATATTTTATTATTTTTTGGAATTAATTTCAAAAATATATCTAAAATTCTTAAAAAATTATTTTTTTTTTTTGGTGTAGATTTTTTTTCTACTTTTTCTTCTACTTTTATTAAATCAAATTTTATATTTACATTCTTATGTTTTAAAATATTGAAAAAAATCATGTGATTCCAATAATGTGATAAAATTTTTTCTCTAAAAAATTCCTCTGAACTATTTGGACTCAAATAACTCTCATCTAAATCTAGAATCTTAATATTATCAAAATTCTCATTCTCAAAGATGCATCGTATCACTTCCCATCTATCGTAAAGAACACAAATACTATTGGCTAACCAATAGCCGATTATTATTTCCCAATATCTTTTGCAATTATTAGTGCCATGAAAGGTATTTAAAAAATCAGAAAATCTTGTTAAAGTTTTATCGTATAAAGCAGTAAGATAATTTTTATCTTTTTGAACTTTTGCAATATTTTCCCAGTGATAATTAATAGTAATATAATTTTCACTAAACTGTTCGAAGTTTTGGATTTGTTTGCACCAAGATCCAGCTAGAATGTTTTTATCAGACTTTGAAAAAGTCTCAGAGTTTCCTGTTAAAACTAAATTACTCATAAAATGTGAAATTTTAAAGATCTATAACTACAAAAAAATGTGGCTGCATTAAACAGCCAGAAAATTGTTCTCCCTGAATTATTGTTGTGGCAAGTGGTCTTTTTTCATTTTTCTTGCTATTCATAATCTGTTTTTTTGAAAATTTGTTATCTTTAATAAATTTTATTTTAGATTTTGGTGCTAGTTTTTTAATTAATGCAACTAAGTAGTCTTTTGAATGTATGTTAAAATAAGAAAAAGATCTTGGGTTGCCTTTGCTATCAAATTCATCGATAGGTTTAGTCTTGGTATATTTCCACCATTTATTGTTATAAACAAGTTGAATCTTGTATGAGACATCATAGACTACGGTTCTTAAAATTAGTCTTCTTTTTGTCACTTTGATTAATTCTTTCAGTGGTTTTTTTAAATCTGGTAAATGAAGCAAGACATTGCTGCAGTAAGTAATATCGTGTGAATTTTTTTTTAAGGGGAGTTTGTAAATGTTAGCTTTGATAAATTTTGTATTTTTTTCATTTTTCCAGGCTTTTCTTGCCAACTTAAGAAAAATTTCATAAGGATCACAACCTGTGTAAAAAAAGTTTTTTTTAATTCTTTTTTTTAATGACCTATAAAAATGTCCAGTGGCACATCCAACATCTAAAACTTTTTCATTACTCTTAATCGATTTATTGACTAGTTTTGATAAAGCTTTAGAAACTTCCATTTCTGGATATTTTCCAATTGCTCTTTTATAATATACATCTGCATTATTTTTGTTTGATGTATATTCTTCTAAACAAAGACCAAATTTATCAATTTTACTACGCATAAACTGTATTTTTTAAATTCCAAACATTGTTTTTAATTTCCCAAATCTCTTCATTTCTATGTAGATTTACTATTTCATCAAATTGATTTTGATTTATATTTAAAAAATTTAAAACATCTTCAAAATAAGTTTTTGGAAATTCATTATCATATTTTTTAGCTTTTTGAATTGCTTCATTTCTAGTCATTTGATTATTTTGAATCATTCTACAAGAGTCTCTTGTAGCCCTTCCAAATCCAAATTTTACAAATTGTAAGTAATAATAAATGTTATCTATTTTGTCATCTAAGCTATCAAAGTTTGTAAAGGTTCCGTCTGTTCTATCTTTAATGGTTTTAAATTTTTTTACATTTTTTTTTATATATTCATAATTTTCTAGCATGCTCCATTTAAAAAAATAACTAAAGTATAAAGCTTCAACTTTAAATTTATCAAATTCATCATTTTCTGGATAAATATAAGGCGCTAAATCTTTAAGACTTATGCTTTCATTAACCCAGTTTTGAGGAAAGTCCCCTATTTGATGTTCTATAACTTCTCTTAAATCTCTTCTTTTTAAACTTTCTTTGTTTAACATTAATCCACCATACTCACTTTCTCCGTGCTCTGCGTAAAAAACGTAAGGTATTTTGTATTCAATTGCTATTTTAATGGGGAGTGAATTAATGCCTGCGTCCCAAGCAACTTTGGGATTTCCTCTTTCTGTAAAAAATCTTTGAGAAAGTAATTTTGAAATATTTTCTTTTGGTTTGAATAAAATAGTATCAAAACCTAAGTCTGACATTATTTTTCTATTATGCTCTCCTATTTCATTAGGTATTAGCGGGGAAAAAGTAACAAGTAAAGGATTGAGTCCAAAATCAAATTTAAGTTTATGAGCAATAGAACTAGAGTCTTTGCCGCCCGACCAGGGAACAACACAATCATACAATTTGTTTCTATTCTTAATTTTTTTTAAATTAGATAATATTTCTAAAAATTCTGTTTTTCTATGTTCCCAATTTATCTGTTCTTTATATTTGCTGTGATTACATGCATTACAAATTCCGTCTTTATCAAAGGTAATTCTTGGTCTTGAATTAGGCATAATACATGTCTTACAAAATTCTATCATTTTAATGTCTAATATTAATTTCTTTTTTTTTTAAAAAATTCTTAGCTGAATTTATACTTTCTTCAGTAAAGTGAAATATATTTTGTGTGCATGCAGCAGAAACTTCTGTTGTTAAAAATAGCTCACTCATATGTTGCCAATTACCTGCTCCACCTAAAGCTAAAAAAGGACAATTGAAACCGTCGCTTACGCTTCTGATCATCTCCAAATCATAACCCAGTAGACTTCCATCTAAATCAATATTATTAATCAAAATTTCTCCAGCACCCTCTGATAACGATAAATCCACAGCTTGTTTGGGATCAAAATCTATTTTTTTTTTTCCACTTTCACAATAAACTAAAAATTCTTTGTCACTTTTTTTTACATCAATACTTTGAATTATGGATTGTGTGCCATATTTTTTTTCAATTTCATTTATAATTTTTTTATTATTTAAGCTACTTGAATTAAGTATGATTTTATCAGCTCCACTTTTAAAATAAAGATCGGCTCTATCTATTGAATTAATTCCTCCGCCAATTGATATTGGCACAAAACAGTTTTCGGAAAAAAACTTAATGATCTTTAAAAAGCTTTCTTGGAATTTTTTTGTAGAAATATCTATTAATATAAGTTCATCAATGCTAAATAAACCAACAAAATTTTTTGTATACCTGTAATCAGGAATAAACTTCTTAGTTCTGTAAAGGACTCCATCCCTAAATGTTAATGTTATAATTAACCTTTTTTTAAGCATTTAACAAAAATTTACAAAATTTTTTAAAATCTTGAGGCCTTTAAATTGACTTTTCTCAGGGTGAAATTGAACACCATAAAGATTTTTATTCGCTACTGATGATACAAATTCTATATTGTAATCTGTTGTTGTTAAAATATCTTTTGTGGAAAAATTTTTAAGCACATAAGAATGGGTAAAGTAAAAATCAGAATTATCTTCAACTCCGTCAAAAAGCTTACTTTCTTGTTGAATTTTACACACATTCCATCCTGTATGTGGAATTTTAACATTATCTGAAACCTCATTAAAATTAACAAAATTTCCCTTCAGCAACCCAAGTCCTTTGACATCTTCCCCCTCACTACTCTGCTCAAATAGTATTTGAAATCCTAAGCAAATACCTAAAATAGGTTTTTGTTTATCAAGATTATCTTTTAAAGACTTATCCAATTTTTTTGACTTTAGTTGTTTCATGCATTCATTAAAATTACCCACACCTGGAAGAATTATTTTTCTAACATCGGAAAAATCTTCAGGCTTTTCACAATATTTAAACTTTACATTTAAATTTTTAAGCGCTGAATTTAATGACCCTTTATTACTGAGACCAATGTCTAAGACTCCAATCATAATTTTAATCAGTTTTAATACTAGTCCAAAATTTTTTGTACCAGTCGATATAATTTTTAAAACCCTTTTCCAATTGATATTTTGGTTTAAAATTTAATAATCGATTTGCCTTTGAATTGTCTAATGTTCCTCTTTCAGGCATGAAATTTTCCTTCTTTTCAAAATTTATTTCAAGGTCAGAAAACTCTTTCTGTAAAATATTTAAAAGTTCCATTATGCTTCTAGAGTTGCCATAGGTTATATTGAACGTTTGATTTTTAGACTCATCTTTTTCACAACATAAAGATATTCCTTCAATCAGGTCTTCTATATAGGTAAAATCTAGTCTTTCTTCACCTGTGCCTTTGATCAATATTTTTTTTGAGGTTAAACTATTCTCAATAAAAATTTGACCTACTCTTCTACTAACACATCTTTCCCCGTACAAAGCTGATGGTCTAATTATTGTATAAGGTAAATCAAAAACCTGGTTGTATGCTTTAATTAATAGTTCACCAGATAATTTTAGACTTCCATAAATTCCAATTGGTTTGCAATTAGATGTCTCATCCACTTTTCCTTTTTCAAAATTTCCATAAACCATGCTCGATGACATAAAAATAGTATGAGTTTTATTATTTTTTGCAAAATCTAAAGTGTTTTCTAAAGTTCGTAAACTGTGATCAAAAGTTGAATGAGGATCTTTGTTAGATTTATTTGCGTGTGAGACAGCCGCTAAATGAACAATTATGTCTGGCTTAATATCTCCTAATAATCTGGATAATGCATTGTAATCTCGTGCGTCCTGTATAATTAATTCAATATTGTTTTTTTTTAAGATGTCTAATCTGTTGTTTAATATTGACTTATATAATGATGAATTTTGTCCGATTTCCTTAAGAGAGTAAAGATTGTTAACAGACAAACTATCGATAACAAATACTTGATGGTTAAGTGATTTTAACTTTATTGCAAGATTGTGTCCTATAAAACCACATCCCCCAACTAAAGCAATAGTTTTTGTTTTCATAATTAATTAAAGTTATTTATTATATTACAAATCATCTTAATCTGTTTTTTTTTAAGATCAGGATAAACTGGTAAAGATATATTTGTTTTCCCATATTCAAATGCATTAGGAAAATTTTTTTTTGCAAGATTATATTTCTTTTTGTAAAATTTCATATCAGGAACAGGTTTAGCATAGTGAATACTTACGCCTATTTTTCTTTTTTTTAGTTTTTCAAGTAATTTATTCCTCATCTTTTCACTTTTACAAAAGATTTGGAAAATAAAGTATGAAGAGTCTTTGCAAAATTTTGTAAATCTAATTTTCTTGTTACTATTAAGATTTTCAATGTAATATTTTGCTAAATTTTTTCTTTTTAATAAATTATTTCTGTATCTTAACATTTGCTTGAAGCCTAGAGCTGACTGAAAATCAGTCATTCTATAATTAAATCCTAAATTAATAACATCATAGACGCCTTGTTTTTTTCTTTCATTGATGTCTTTGTCTATCCCGAAAGCTTTTAGCTTTTTGACTTTTTTATACATTTTTAGATCATTTGTAATAACCATTCCTCCCTCACCTGTTGTAATTTGCTTAGTTGGATAAAATGAAAATGAACCAGCTATTCCATAGTTACCGAGATGTTTTCTGTTCAAATACGATCCAACGGAATGGGCACAATCCTCTATTAACTTAATTTTTTTTGATTTGCAATAAGACGAAATTCTATCGACCTCACAAGGATAGCCTGCCATGTGAACAATGATCACTGCTTTAGTCTTTTTTGTAACCTTTTTTTTTATGTTATCTAAACTTAGATTTCCTGTAATCAAGTCAACATCGGCAAATACAGCTTTGGCTCCAGTATACTCAACCGCATGCGCTGTTGCGGTGTGTGTCATAGCCGGCACTATTACTTCATCACCAGTTTTGACTCCTAAACCCATACAAATTAAATGCAAGCCAGCAGTGCAGCTTGAAACTGTTACTGAGTACTTAGCTCTAGTATAATCACAAAAAGATTTTTCGAATAATTTTGTGTATTTTCCATGAGTAAGCCATCCACTATTCAATATTTTTTTTACTAAATTTTGGTCTTCATTTGTTATATTTGGCTTAGAAAATTTGATACTCATATTTTTTTTAATATTTAATTTTTATTCTTTTATTTAATTTGCTTGACTTAATTGCATTAAAACAAATTTTCATTAAGTTAAAGAGATTTTGTTTATCAGTTTTATCTTGTTTTTCGTTATAAATTAAACTTGAAACAAATTCTCTAATAAGATTTTTTCTATTTTTTTTATCAGGGTAATTTCCTTTAATTTTTAATCTTTTTTTACCATTAAAAATGTATGAGCCAGATGATGAATGGATAATAGAATATTTTTTTGAAAATATTTTAAGCTCGTGATAATGATCATGTCGACAAGGACCATTACCAGTTATTTTTACAATTAAGTTTTTTGGAAAAGTTAAAGTAGTTAATTCAAAACTTTTACCTTTAAATTTTGAGCCTTTAGTAACAATATTATTTCCTGTCGAATAGACATGTGTAGGTTTGCTATTAAGTAACTTCATTACCAGATCTATCATATGAATTGAGGCACCTAATATAATAGAGTAATTTTTTGTCCTTGACCTCCAACCATAAAATTTATGGAGTCTTCCCCACAAATAATCAGCTTCAATGTAATAAATTTTGTCTTTTTTCAGATTAATATAATTTTTGATGTTGTTAAATTTTGAATTGTGTCGTAGCACTAAATTTGAGATTATCTTTAAATTTTTTTTCTTTCTTAGCAAATTTTCAATATCCCTCATTTCACTCATTTTTAGACACATTGGTTTTTCAACTATTACATGTTTATCAGCACTCAAACTTTTACAAACTTGTGAGTAATGATTTTCATCGTAGCTTGCAATACTCACAAGGTTTATTTCTTTATCATTAAAAATATCATTTTCATTTGTTGTAATAAACTTATTGGGAAATTTGTTTTTTAATATCTTAATTAGAGAAGTATTTTTTTCACATATAGTTTTAACATAGGATTTTTTATATCCTTCTATTGCTTCGAAATGTTTTTTCCCAACTCCCATTCCAATTATAGCTGCACATACTTTCATAAAAAATTATTTCTTTATTAATTGTTTTAAGTTTTTAAAATCTTGTACCGTGTCAATTGAATATTTTGTTTTTTTAAAATTAAAGCTTGATTTAAAATTTTTAATTTTAAATTGTTTATTCTTTTGATAAAAATACTTGGTCACATGTTCTTTACATGAATTCGATAATTTAAAATTAAGTATTCTTTTTAATGCAGATGTCTTAATAATCTCTACTGATTGTCCAGAAGGAAGGATCTTGGAAAAATATTCGTAATTAAATCATAGTTTTCTCTTTTAGATTTTCTATGTATTTCTATAGAACGATTAATGACTTTACTATTAATCAAAG
>MDTG01174945.1_pt1 | contig 11079 bp, 9 predicted proteins | sample 811421 | NCBI WGS metagenome assembly MDTG01 (sample SAMN05326645, study PRJNA326480) | marine metagenome | isolation source: seawater | place: Pacific Ocean: South East | collected 2011 | reverse complement strand
AAGCTTGTAAAAGACTTTGGGGAAACTTGACTCAAAAAAGAATGTATGTCACAGGAGGCATTGGCCCGACCCATCACAATGAGGGTTTCACGTTTGATTACGACCTTCCAAATGAAACAGCCTATGCTGAAACCTGTGCCTCAATCGCACTTGCTAATTGGGCTCATAGAATGTTCCATATGGAGCCTGATTCTCAATATATTGATGTATTAGAGAAAACAATTTATAATGGAATAATTAGTGGATTAAATCTTGAAGGAAATAAATTTTTCTACTCAAATAGACTAGCTGCATTACCTAAGGAAATAGAGGCAAATCCTCATGGATTTAATTTAGAAAGACAACCATGGTTCGATGTAGCCTGCTGTCCAACAAATATTGTTCGTTTTTTGCCGAGCATTCCTGGATTTATTTATTCAAAAAATAAAAATGGTATAAGTATTAACCTTTACATACAATCAGAGGTAAAAATTGATATAGATGGAAAACAGGTAACGATAAACCAAAAGAATTCTCAACCTTGGGATGATAAATGTTTCATTGAGGTTGATAATGTTTCAGATAAGGATCTTAGCTTATATTTGAGAATACCTCAATGGTCAAATAAAATAAAAGTTAAATTGAATAACAAAAAACAAGCTCAAAAAGTAACTAAAGGTTACATGACTATAACTATTCCAATGAATAAAAAATCTAATATAGAGTTAGATCTTGGGATGAAAATCAATATTATACAGGCAAACCCCAATGTTAGACAAACGTTTGGTAAACAAGCTTTTCAAAGGGGCCCAATTGTTTATTGCATGGAAGAAATAGACAATGGAGCAGATTTACATAAAATATCAATAACTAAAAAAACTTTAAAACCAAAAAGAGGATTACTAAATAATTATAATTACACATTCATTGCAGGAGAAGGGAAAATGCCTGGAAATGTTGGATGGAATAAAAAATTATATTCGATCGATGAAATAAATAACTTCAAGAGAAAAAAAATTAAATTAATTCCTTACTTTTTATGGGCAAATAGAAAAGTAGGCGAAATGAAAGTATGGTTTGTAAACAATTAGTTTCAATTTTAATTAGATTTGCCTATGTCCATTACGCACCTAAATCCGATGTGATTTGAAGAGGTCTTCTCAGAATTACCAGTTCTTCTACTAACTCGATATCCGCTACAATAACTATCATTACAAAGGAATGAACCCCCTCTTAAAACTCTTAGGTTATTAGTATCATTTGAATTTTTCTTAGGTCCTAAAGGATTAATACAAAGACTATCGGAATTACGATTTTTATAAATACTTGGATCATAATAATCTGAACACCACTCCCATACGTTTCCAGCCATATCATTTAATCCATATCCATTACCATCATAGCTTCCTACTGGCGAAGTAAAATAATATCCATCTTCAAGAAAATTTTTAAATGGAAATATTCCCTGCCAAAAGTTAGCACGCATGGGAGATAAATTAATGGACGTATTCCCCCATGGATATTTTTTATTTTTTTTTCCACCTCTCGCAGCCCATTCCCATTCTGCTTCAGTAGGTAGTCGCTTTCCAGCCCACTCAGCGTATGCATTAGCATCTTCCCATGACACATGCACAACTGGATAATCCATTTTATTGAATATTGATGAATTTTTACCATTTGGGATTCTCCAGTATATATTATTTACCCATTCCCACCACTTCGATTCATCATCCAAGTTAATTACTGCTTTAGAAGGTTTAAATAATAATGATCCTGGCAGTAGTAGTGAATCATTGATTCCTTTTTGATCATGATCATAAGGAGAAATATGTTTTATCAATTCCAAATCGATGGGTATTTCTGCAGTTGTTTTATATCCTGTTTGATTAACAAACTCTAAAAATTGTTTGTTTGTTACTTCATTTTTATCCATCAAAAATGAGCTGACTTTTACTTTTTGCAAAGGTGATTCATTTTTATAAGCATCTAAATCAATGCTACCCATTAGAAATGTTCCCCCTGGAATAAAAACCATATCGCTAGAATTTTTTAGTTTTTCTAAAGAAAAAAAATATAAAAAACAAAAAATCGAAATTAGTACGTAAAATTTTTTCATATATTAATTAATCAACAAAATATTACCTGTTATACACAAAGTAAAAGCCCGCGAAAATAAGATTTATTTAAGTTTTGAGATATCTGACTATTGTAATTGTTTATAAATTTATTTTGTACTTTTGAAGTTAATTTGGCGATAAGTAAAATTTTAACTTCACATATTGCTTTTGAATGCACAATAAATATCTATTAATTTTCTTCACAAATTTATTTCAAAGCTTTAACTAATAAACAAATTTACACAATGAGATTGTTACATCAACAATAAAGGATATGTGTATATTAAAATCAATATCCAATTGAAAAAGATAATTAATTCATGATTTAAAAATGTATATGTGCTAGCACTACTTATTAAAAGTATAAAGATTAAGTAAAAAATCTACCTATCACTATGTTCAATTATTTATTATAATTCATTTAGAGCATGAGACTATTAATCAAATGATTATTAATAAGTTTTAATTTAAAAAGACTAATTATTTTTGGATTGGGCATATGAAATACTAGTGGGTACAAACTTTTTTTTAATAAGCGACAACCTCTTTGGTGTTTTATGACCATCAGGGTAATCATTAATAAATTCTAAAATACTATCTTTGCTAAAATTAAAAGGAAATTTAAATAAATCTATTTTTCTAAAATCTCCCGTTTTAATGTCAAAATTTTTAAAATCTGAACTAACAATATGTGAAGTAGTTAAAAGATATTTGTAATTAGTTTTTTTGATATTTTTTAAAAATTTATTTATATCCTTATATGAAAAGTGAAATAAACAATCTCTAACAATTAATAAATCACAATCTGGTATGGGTTGCTCAACAATATTTCTTTTTTTGAAACTAATATTGTTATCTGCATACTTTTTATTATTAATCTTTATTAATTCTTCAACAATGTCAAGTCCAATATAATTAACAGAAACTTCCGGTAGAACATGTCGCATCCAATTAAAATCGCCACAAGGAGCATCAACTACATTTCTGACTTCATATTTAGGAATATTTTCTATCAACCAAAATCTTAAATTTTGTGTATAATTTTTCTCACTCCCCTCACCAGATTTTGATTCTGGGGAAGACCATAGACGGCTATCATATATTGTTTTAAAAATTTCGCCAGTGCTATTGTTCAAAACTAAAATCCATTTTAAGCGTTTGTAAGGATATTTTAAAATCAATATTATCAAATTTATAAGTCCATAATTTTTGTATTTTGATTTTACTTTTTTATAAATTTTTTTCACTCAAAGCTCATTAAACTGTTAAAAACTTTATTTACACGTAATTAAGAACAAAATCCCATTTAATATTTTTGATTATATGATTACTGACAATCAATTTCATGATACAAATTACCGAAAACTATTATAAGAGGAAAGAACACGTATTCCAAAAGAGACTAAAAAATTCAAGATAAAGTTGTTAGGTTTATACTAAAACCCATCCTCAATTTGTGACTTTGATTTCCCTGCAAATGGTTCAAATGTAACTAAAAGTAATTCTTTTTGCTTTAAAAAGTCTAATTTAGAGTGTTTTTCTGTAACTTGCATAGATGGAATTATTAAACTTTATCAAAAAAAACTTTGTAAAAAACAGTCTTATTGTTTTTTTTGGCACTATTTTTAGTTACAGTATATCATTTGTCTCCATTCCTTTAATAACAAAATTTTATAGTCCGGATGTTTACGGCCTTTTTTCAGTATTTTTTGGACTAATTTCCACATTTTCATCTATTTCTTTATTAAGGTTAGATATTGGTTTAATTAGAGGATCAATTGAAAATTCACCATATTTAATTATTACCTCTAAGTTTGTATTAAAAGTTTTTACTTTTTTTATGCTTTTAGTTAGTGTTTTATTGGCTCTTTTTGAAATCGTTAACATAGAATATGTTTTTTGCTCGCCAATAATATACTTTTTAGGATATTCATTGTTGATGAGCTCATGGTTCAACAAAAACAAAGATTATAAAATCCTTACAATAAATAATATTTTTAAAACTTCATCTAAATCTACTTTAGAAATTATACTAGGATTTTTGGGGTTTGTAAATTTTGGTCTGTACTTTTCTTTACTTTTAAGTTCTATTATTTCTTATGTACACTATAAAAAAAAATTTATAGAAAATAAAACTCAAATAACAAAAAAAATCTTATATGATGTCTTTCAAAATAATAAAAATCTAATTTCATTTAATGTTTCAAATGTACTTGTAGACTCCTTAAGAGGATTTGTTTTTCTTCTATTAGTAAGTAAATATTTTGGTCTTGAAAAAACGGGACTTTATGTATTTTCAACTAAAATTCTATCTGTACCCTTTAGTTTAATAAGTTTAAGTTTAGGAAAAGTTTTTTTTGAAACAATCAGTAATAATGCCTCTTTAATTAGAACAATAACAAATAAATATTTTTTAGGATTACTTTTAATCTCTATCACTATGACTCTAATTCTAGTATCCAGTTTAAACTTAATATTTGATTATTTTATCGAAAAAAGTTATTTGGAATCAAAGAGGTTAGTTTTGATTTTATTACCATGGGTTGTCTTAACATTCTTATCACATCCTTTTTCATATATACTTACGATTAATAATAAAGAAAAAACATCATTTTTATACTCTTTTACATATTCAATTATAAGTTTGTCAATCATATATCTTAACAAAAATGATTTTATTTCTTTTATAGAAAACTACAGTTTGATTATGTCAATATTTTTATTGATTTACATTTTTTCTAATATAATTTATATAAATGGACCTCTTCAAAAAAATTCTTAAACTATTGTATTTCAGATATTTATATGAAAGTGAAGAAACACAAATCATATGCTATAATGACTATATTGGAAAACATATTTTATTTGATAATTTTTACGAAAAGGAAGATTTAATTTTAATTAAAAACTCTTTTTCGAACAAAATTAAAAACAGTTCCTTCATAGACATAGGTTCTAATGTTGGGAATCACACAATTTTTTTTAAAAATAGTTTCAAAAATATTTATAGTTTTGAGCCACAAAAAACCACATATAAAATTTTAAAACTTAATACCGAACCCTTTAAGCACATAAAGACATTTAATTATGGTATTGATATTGAACAGAAAGAAGTCACTTTTTACATTCCTACTAACAATACTGGGATGGGTAGAAGTAGTCGAATTGAAGGAGAAAACGTTAAAAAGGAAAAAGTTCTCTTAAAACCGATTGAAGACTTTTCAATAAAAGATGTTGGTTTTATTAAGATTGATGTAGAGGGTAATGAATACTCAGTTTTAAAATCATTAAAAAAAACACTAACTAAAGATAAACCGATAATTGGGTTTGAGTTAAATTCTGATAATCCCGACAAAAATAAATTATTGGAATTTTTGTGTAAAAATAACTACAAAACATTTTTAGTGAATAACAAAATTTTCAATAGTCGTATTAGAAATTATCTAAAATTTTTAGGATGGGAAAATAAATTAGTAAAGGTTGATCTAAAAACCCTAAAAAACTTTAAATCACATATCTCAATGGTTATTTCCATAAATGATAATTCAGAACATTATCTTAATTACGGAAATGAATAAAAAAATACATATTTTGATAATACCATCTTGGTATCCAGATGATAAAGATGATTTTAAAGGAAGTTTCTATAGAGAACAATCACTTGGTATACTAAAATATGGATGTAATGTAGGTGTTATATTTCCCGATTTAAAATCATTAAGAGATTTAAAAAAAATCAGAATATTTCCAAAAATTCATTTTGAAAATGATGAAGGATTAAAGACATTTAGGTTCTTGTGGACTAATTGGTTTCCTAAAATCAAACTTTTACAAATTCTGTTTTTCAAGATACTTGGTGCAGTGCTTTTCAAGAAGTACATCAAAGAATTTGGTAAACCAGACATACTTCATTGTCATTCAGTAATGATGGGGGGATGGTTAACACAAAAAATTTCAGATAAATATAAAATACCATTTGTGATTACTGAACATAACAGTATGTTTTTCAGCGGAAAAGATAAAAAATATTATACCAAAATATCTGAAATATGTAACAAATCCTCTTTATGTTTATCGGTCTCAAGTGACTATTGTAAAATACTTAAAAAAACAATCCCTGACTCACCAGATTGGATTCCTCATAACAATATAGTATCTCAAAAATTCTTAACAGCTAAGATTAGAAAGAAAGAGAAAGACCCTTTTATTTTTCTTTCAATTTCAAATTTATATAAAAATAAAAATGTTCCCTTAATTTTAAAGTCATTTAAAAAATTTAATGAACTTCATCCTAAATCAGAATTAAGAATAATTGGAATTGGATCAGAAGAAAACAGACTCAAAGCACTAACTGAAAATCTAGAAATGAAAAATGTCTACTTCCTAGGTAGAAAAACCAGAGACCAAATTGTTCATGAACTCAATAAATCTAATGTATTTGTATTGGGAACTATATATGAGACGTTTGGAGTTGTGTTAATTGAATCCATTTCAATGGGAGTGCCTGTAATTGTAACTGATTGTGGCGGCTCAGACGAAATTATGAGCAGAGAAGTGGGAAAAGTAACTAAACAAAATGATGAGGAAGATATGTATAAATCTATGATTGACATTTATAACAGATATGAACAATTTATGCCACACAATCTTCGTAATTACTCAAAATCTAAGTTTTCGGAGAAAAAATTATCTACTAGGTTAATTAAACACTATAAAAACATACTGATTAATTAACACATCAACCTATCTATCTTTTCAATTCTTATAAGCTATCCTAATTTCTCGAATATATTTATTTCATAATATAAGATACTAACAAAGAGAATTATCCACAAAATTATACACCAAATAATTATCCTATCATTTAAAATTATAGATTCTGGCTCTTCACCATGCTTATTGCTAAACAAAAATTTCTTATAGTGTGTTAATGCGTAATAAACTATTGGCAATGTTACAACTAATGTTGGATTATTTCCTGAGGATGTACAAAATAATGCATATGAAATAATTGAACCAAATGATGAATCATTAATTAAATCATCTAATAATTTTTCATTATAATTATTTAATACATGCCTTTGATCGAAATTATCTTTTTTATTAAGTGATGATAATTCTGCTTTTCTTTTTGAAAAGCCCAAAAATAGAGCCAAAAAAAATGTACACAATATAATCCACGATGTTGGAGTTTGATTGACTGAATATATTCCGGCTGAGAGTCTTAAAATAAATCCAAATGATATACTGAAAACGTCGATTATATAGATATTTTTAAAAATGAGATTATATAAAATATTGTTTATAACATAAGCCAGAGCAACAATAAAAACTAAAATATCAATTCTAAAAGCTATTAATAAACCTAAACCAAGAAATACTAGGCCAATAATAATAGCATATTTTATGGCTATATCACCTTTAGGAATAGGGCGATTTTTCTTTTTAGGATGTTTAGAATCAGCCTCTCTGTCAAGAATGTCGTTTAATATGTAAATGGAGGAGCTAATAAAACAAAAAGAAATAAATGTCTGGAATACAATAAACCATAAATTTAGATTATTTAGATAACCTCCAAATATTATACCAGCAAAACAAAAAAAGTTTTTTGTCCATTGTTTAATTCTTATTAATTGGATGTAACTCTTCACTTATATAATTTTTTTTACTAGACTAAGTACACCTTCTTTGACTATAGATTGATGGTGGCTACCTTTTTTATTATTCTTAAAAATTTTATCTCTTTTTGAACAATACCAGTCATAACTGTCTTGAAACATAGCATCATTAGAAAATTTTGGTTTCCAAGATAATTCATTCTTTGACTTACTTATATCAAAATACATATCTCTGCCGTACATTAACGAATGGTATGCACCTAATGGACTTAGTCCAAGTAAACTAAAAATCTTCATCCCGCCAACGGCAGGCCAAAATGGGACACTTTTCACTTGAGATCCTGATTTTGAATATTTGCACAAATTTTCGAGAGCCTCACGCATAGTGCCATATTTTTCGGCTCCACAATTATAGATGCCAGATTTAATTCTTGGTCTTGCTGATAATAAAATAGCCTCCGCTAAATCATCAGCATGGATAAACTGATATACATTATCACCATTACCTAATACTGGGATGTTAATACCCTGTTTTATCCATTCAAATAATATTTGAAATATGCCCAATCGTCCATGCCCTAAAATTGTTCTTGGTCTAATTATTACAATATCTAAATCGGATGATATATACTTTTGACATCTTTTTTCGGCAACATATTTAGCCTTACCATAGCTTTCTTTTGGAATCGGTATCATATTTTCATTAACAGGGTTCAATTTAGGGACGCCATATACTGCACTTGAACTAGTGTAAATTAATTTATTTACACCTTTTTTTGATGACGATAATAAAATATTATCTGTTCCATCAATATTTACAGAATTAAAAAGATTTTTGTTTTTTGCTAATGGAACTTGTGCAACATTATGAAACACTACATCAACTCCATCACAAGCTTTAAATACAGAATCATAATCACGAATGTCGCCTTGAAGAAATTCAACTTCACTTGCACACTCACCTTCAAAAGGATTTATATCAAAAACTCTACAATCCCAATTATTTAATAATAATCGTTTGACTAAAACACTACCAAAATAACCTGACCCTCCAGTTATTAATGCTCTCATGATATTAAAAATCCCTAATTAAAAATTAATATTTAAACAAGTATATATCTTATAAAATACGAGGAAAACTGCACTCGAAAAAAATTTAAATCCATCAATAATATTTTTTAAACTACTTATATATTTATATATCATTATTATATAATTATTATTAAATGAAAATATGGAGCGATGTGTATAAATATACCTTTAAAAAATTTTATGGTCCTAATTGTAAATATGTTAGATAATTAGTAATTGTAAAAAATAATTTATGTAGACAATAGTTTCAATCTTAATACCAACTTAGCCTTATTTAACTCATTTATGATAAATGAAACTTATTTAAAAAGCCCTTCCAAGATTTGGAGATTAAACATGACTACAATACTAGTTCGCTGACTACCAATTAATGATCATTGCACCAAAAAATAAAAGATATTTTAGATGAATTTTCTATTCAATTTTCTTAAATCATCCCAATGAGACTTTTTTGGAAATGAATAATAAGATTCTTCATAATTATTTTTAATGTCCTCAAAATTATTATTTTTTATTTTATCTAAAGCTACTAAAACTAATTCTACACTTAGGCTGAAACACTTTTCATATAAATCTGAAACAGTTTCATTATCTTTAACTTTAATTTTTTCTTGAGCTAGTATTTTGCCCTTGTCGATTTCATCACTCATCACATGTATAGTTACACCAACATTAGTTTCTCCGCTTCTGATAGCTTGGAATACTGGCCACAACCCACCAAAAGATGGCAAAAGAGAGGAGTGTCGATTTATACAAAATTTTTTTGGTATTGATAATAATTTTTTGCCAAAGTAAAGGGAATTTGAGCTGATAATTACATCTGGACTGAGATTTTGTATTTTTTTTAAATATTCTGCCTTGTTTATTGAACTATAAATGTAAAAATGATCTAGATTATAATAATCTATAGTATTTTTCATAGAATAAAATTTATCATTCCGTGATAAGTACGATTTTATTTTGTTCGAGATAGATGCAAAAAGTAGCTTCACTATTTCATCAACTTTTAAAAGGTATAATGACTTAAATAAATAAAGGCTTAAATTACTTTTTTTAGGAATTTTTTTGACTAGCCCTACACATATACTATCACCTTCAAGTCTTTTAACCAATTCTCCCAAGAATTGAGGATGATAAAAAGATGTATCATCTAGGATAAATAAAAGTTTCAATTTTTATCTTTGTAATTATTTTATTTAAACAATTTATAAACATTAGATTTAACAAATCTAAAAATTAAATTTGTCATTCCCACAGCAAGAGTCTTATCAAGTGATTCTATAAAATATTTTAAATCTTTATCGGTTGTAATAAGAGAAGGACTTATACTTAGCATTGGGTCTCCTGGATTTAATTTTACAGTGGTTAATATATTATGTTCTACATAAAGATGATTAATAATTGATCCAACAGTAAGTTTTTCTATTAATTCAGTTTTATCATTAAAAAAGTCTATTGGAATAATTTCAGATATTTTTGTAAAAATATCTAAAGGCGAATTAAAAGAGACTCCATTAATACAGCCTAATCCCCTTATCTCAGAAATATCATTAGGATATTTATTTTTTAATTCAAAAAGAGATTTATTTAAAACTTCATGTATTTCTGATGCTCTTTCAATAAGATTTTCATCTATTAAGATTTTGATTGCTTCAATGGCTGTAGCACACTCCTCCCCAAAACCATTGTATGTGGAAGTATGCATAAGAGCAGTTGTTTTAGATCCATAAGCTTTATTGAAAACTTTATCTGTTGCGATAGAACCTGAAATTGATGACTTTCCACCCCCGAATGACTTTGAGAAAGTTAAAATATCTGGATAAACGTTATATTTTTGAAAAGCAAATAAGTTACCAGTTTTCCCCCAGCCACAATAAACTTCATCGAATATTAGCCTGATATCTTTATCTTGACATAGTTTTTTAGTTTTTACAATGAATTGTTCATCAAAGCCATAAACTCGTTGTGCTATAAATGGTTCAATTATAATAGCATAAACATCACAATTACCATCTTTAGTGTTAAGACTTTCAACCACACTATTAAGAGAATCAAAATCATTGTATTTAAAAAACGAAAAATTTTCCATTTTAGGAAAATCATAATGTTTCAGTGAACCAGTAATTGATCCAGTAGCAATTAATTTTCCATGAAACGAATCATCAGAGGACAAGATGTATCTTCTCTTCTTTTTGTAGGAAGCATATGCCATTTTAATTGCTCCCTCATTTGCTTCAGCTCCAGAATTAGAAAAATAAGATTTATTTAATTTT
>MDTG01373719.1_pt1 | contig 11080 bp, 11 predicted proteins | sample 811421 | NCBI WGS metagenome assembly MDTG01 (sample SAMN05326645, study PRJNA326480) | marine metagenome | isolation source: seawater | place: Pacific Ocean: South East | collected 2011 | reverse complement strand
GAAAAATATATTTGCAAATTTCTAAAATTAACCCGGATTATTTATGGAAAGCTTGAAAAGGTGCAAGTAATTTTGATTTCTAAGGTATTCATCGAGTTCGAAGGCATACCAAGTCGGTACGACGAGAAGTGGATGAACGCCTTAGAGTCAAAAATACGCAGCAGAATTTTAAATTTTCTATGAATAATCCGGGTTTAATGTTGTATAATGTATACTCATAATTAGCAAAAAATAAGAAATAAAAGAACAGGTCTTTTATAGATATCCGCTTTTAATTTAATATCTTCAAAGAAAAAAAGTAAAAGCATTCATTTTTTCTCAAAAGAATCATTAAAGTTTAAGGCGACTATCTCTACCGACTTGTTTAAACAATTTTCTTATAAAAGATATTATATAATAAAATCAATATTTTTCAAAGTTTTTAATAAATGAAGAAATTGAATAATACATATAGTATAGTTCAAAGGATTCTCTTTCTATATATAGTAGATAGTTTCATGAATTAATTATGCTCTTTGCATTAAATATAAAATAAAAATTTTAGCACATTGAGCCTTTCGTTTCTGCCTGAATTTCTAGCGAAGAAATGAGTCTAAATAAATAGTGAATGGATAAACCATTCACTTCAGATTGTAGACAAAGTCTACAAGATGACAGGCTTCTGAGAAAGTTGAAGTTCGAGGCGCGCTGAAACCGTGAGACCGCAGCGTATACGGAAATACGTAAGGGTTCTCGGTTTCAGAAGCAACAAAGAAATTCGGCTTTCTCAAAAGCCTGTAGTAAATGGATAAACCATTCACCGATTTGCTAAAATTAATATTTTATTATGGACTTTACATTATAGCCCTCTAACATATCTTTACCATTTAAGAATGATAATTCAATTAAAAATACAAGCCCTACTACTTCTCCACCTAGCTTTTCTATTAATTTTATAGTTGATAAGGTTGTTCCACCAGTTGCAAGCAGGTCATCTGCTATTAAAACCTTTTGACCAGGCTTAATTGCATCCTTGTGCATTTCTAAAATATCTGTACCATATTCCAATTCATATTCGTGACTCACAGTTTCATATGGTAATTTACCAGGCTTTCTTACAGGTACAAAGCCCTTCTTTGTGGCATAAGACATTGGAGCTCCCATCAAAAATCCTCTAGCCTCTGGTCCAACTATTACATCGAAGTCTATATCCTTTACTTCATCTATGCATAAATCTATTGCTTTCTTATATGCTTCGCCGTCCTGAAGTAATGTAGTAATATCCTTGAAGCTTATTCCTTCCTTTGGAAAATCTTCAACAACTCTAATTTTGCTTTTTAAATCCACGATAATTCCTCCCTAGGTTCTATTAATATTATAGGACATATCGCCCTATTGTTTTCTTACTTAAATTTCCTAACAAACGCTTCTTTTGAATAGTTTTTAAAATGCTCTTTCATAATGGTTATTTCTCTGTATCGCTGTGTAGCTGTTATATCTAATTTTTTCTCTGGTGTTCCAAGTAGTTTAATATCTAGATTTTCATCAGCTAGATTAAATTTTAGAAGACCTGCATCTGCCAATATCTCTAAGCAAAATCTTAGCTTTGAAAAATTAATGTTATCTAAGTCCTTAATTAAATCCCTAATTGCAATTTGGCTTTCACCTGTGAATTTTCTAAAATATTTATAAAGCTTGGCTAAATCATCCCTTTTGGGGATAGAACTCTCTATAAATTCAAACAAAGCTTTACAATCATCTTTATTATACAATAGATATACATTATTTTCACAGTCCAATATGATATCGATTTCTTCCCTTAATAAAGGAATGTCGTAAACAAATATATTTTCATATTTGTTTAAATCAAATTCCTCAAAATTTGGATTTACAACTATACTATTTTTACTATCCTTTGGAGTATTAAAGCCGATGGAATTTATTACTTCAAAATTCTCTGTATCACTTAATGACAAGGTTAAATCAATAAGCCCTTCCACCGTATTTATTAATATTAAATTCGACTCCATAGAATCAATATTCTTTATAATATGCTTAGCTCTATCTTTAGTATTACGAAGGTCCTTTACATTCTCCACTACCATATTTTCATTTTCATATCTTAGTGAAATGTTTTTTCTAGGAAAGGATTGATAAAATTCTTCAACTAACTTCCTCTCCTTATAACACTTTTCATTTCGCCTTCTCAAATCCTTTATATTGAACTGCAAAGTTTCAATTCCTTTAAATATACTTGTTTCTAAGTTAAAAGCCAGATCTATACGTTCTTTTGCAAGGGATTTCAAATCTTTATTTCCGAGGTCTAATCCTATACAGTCAAAAACTCTATTTCCCTCCTGCACAAGAAGCATTAAATGCTCTTCATCCTCACCTACAAAGTCAACACCCTCTACAGCAATCTTTCTGAATGAAAATACTGGCTTTTCATTACCATCTCCGAATGGTTCTAATAATCTTATTTCCTCAACTAAGTTAAATCCTACATCCTTAATACCAAGCTCCATATCTATTTCAATAATATCTCTTTTTTCAGATATATTATCGGTAGATGTAATGGAAATCTTCTCATTATGAGGGTAAATTCCATCCCTATGTTTATTCTTATTCATAGTATTGATTAATTCATCGGAAATATCATCAGCCATAATATAGTTATCGGATAAAAGTAGATTTGTGATTACCGATGGTGAATATATTTTACCATCGGCGGTAAAGGCACTTACAAGACCCGTAACATCCTCTGCCTTGATTCTTTCATTTTCAAGTGTAAACTTTTCAATCAACGCTTTTAAACCATTGTCCTTGGCTTCATTTAATATCTTTAATCCGTTTTTCACTAGGATTCTATTTTCTCCTGTTAGCGGGGCATTTTCTGCAATAGTTCCTAAGACTACTATGTCTAAATAGCGACTGATCTGGCTATACAATCTTTCCTGATCAAGAAGCCCTTGGATTAGCTTAAGTCCAATACCGACACAAGACAACATGCTATATGGATAATTACAATCATTTCTTTTAGGATTTAATGTAGCAATGGCATCTTTTAATAAGTCTAGATTATCTCTGTCATCAATTACTATGGAGTCAATCCCCAATGAGCTTACATACTTGATGCTATCATTAGAAGTGATCCCACAGTCAACAAATATAATTAAATCTGCATTTTTTGATTTTATTGAGTTAATTGAACTTTGGAAAGTGATGAATTCATCATTATCCTCATCATTTATATAGTAACTTATATTACAGTCAACTGACTTAAAATACTTGTATAGTATGGCTATACAGGAAGTTGCATCGATGTAATCGCTCCCATATATCCAGAGATCTTCACCTAAATCTATAGCCTTTTTTATCCTGTTAACAGCAATATCCATATCCTTCATTAAAAAAGGGTTGTACAGCTTCTCTATATTTGGCTCTAAATATGTTCTAGCCTCTTCTATATCCTGTATTCCTCTATTTAATAAAAGCCTAGCAGTCACGCTTGAAATCCCTAAGTTTTTAGCAAATTTTCTAGCATTTTTATTGCTTCCCTTTCGGAAAGTCCATAATTTATCATGTAATAACATATATTCACCTGTAGGTTAACAACATTAACTTCAAAGTTGTCTATTTCTAAATCAAACAAAAACAACCACTTTTAATTATATGACAAATTATGCTTTGATTCAACTGGTTTATGAATTTGTAAATATTAAATATTGACTTTGTTAAAGAATAGTGTTGATATAAAGACATTTATAATGGGACCCTTTTTTGAGGGTCCCATAGTTCGTAATTTAAGAAAAATGTATATTACTTCGAATAAGAATGGTACTCGCTCTATTCAATAGGTAAATTGTGCTGTTTTAAAAAAGATAGTTTATCCCAGTAACCTCTTTGAAATAAAATCTTATTATTTACTATTTGAAAAAAACCGCAACCCCTCAAACCTAATGGGTCACGCCACTCCAAAATTGCCCACTGTCCATCTTCAAAAATATTTTCAACAATACAAACCATTTTTGCCTGTGAAAACTCTTGTTCAAACATTTTCTTTATTGCCTCTTTCCCAGTAACTGGATCATTGGCAACCTGATGATTTATTGCATTGTCATGATATAATGCTGAAATAATTTCTGCATCTCCATTGTTAAACGCATCAACCCATTGACAAAGTATTTCTTTTGGCTTCATATAAATTTACCTCCTCATTAAGTAAACAGCCTTTAATTTGCTTCACAATACCAAGACCTCCGTAATCTTTTGTATAGTCTTATTATACCTAATTATTCAGAAAGTACATATTTTCAACTTTTTTCTTAAATATAGCCTAAATATTTCAACCGGGATTATTTATAGCATAAATTCTCCAAACGAAAAACAAATGAAAAAGAAAGGTATCCCCTTTCTTTTTCATTTGTTTTTATAAGTTATATTTCTTCATTGTTATCATTATCTTCTATTTTAGCATCTTCAAATGTTACATCTACTTCTGGATTTTCAATAACATTGGTTTCTACATAATCATTTTCCATAGTTTCAACATTTGTCTCATCACTAGGCTTTAATACTTCCAATTCCTTTTCCAATCCCTTTATTTTGTTTTGCAGTTCACGAACTTTCAAAGTTGACTTTACTCTGTTTACGATTCCAAGTAGAGCTACGATAATCGCTCCAAATGCTGCTGAACCAAGAATAACTATTGCCTGGGAAAATTCATATTGTTTCCATAATAGTTTTATTGTAACCGGGTCAGAATTCATAACTGCAAATATCGAAACAAGTATGGCAAACACAAGGGAGAATATAAATAAAACCTGCATCTAATCACTCCTCAAAGTTATTACAAATCATTTCTAATTTAGTATTCAACAAAAATCTTCATTTTCCTCCTTGGTTCTTCCAAAAAAGCCCATAAGAATAATCTTATGGGCTTTCCATTTTATTTCCTTGAAAAACTATTCGATAGTGCCCAAACCGGACTTGCTATAAATATCGAAGAATATGTTCCTGTAATAACACCGGCCAATAGAGGCAGTGCAAATTCTTTTATTGATTCAACTCCAAATACGTATAGACAACCAATTACCAATAGTGTTGTTAAAGATGTATTGATTGATCGTGTTAATGTTTGCTTAATACTAGTATCTGCAATTTCGAAAGGCGTTTCCTTTTTTCTATACTTGAGATTTTCTCTTAACCTATCGAAAACAACTATTGTATCATTTATAGAGTAACCAACTATTGTAAGTATAGCCGCGATAAATGGACTATTTACTGGAATTCTTAGTATAGCGTATATTGATAAAACTATTAATGTATCATGAATTAACGCTATTATCGCTGCAGCACCAAACTTGATGGACTTGAATCTAAATGTAATATATATAAGCATTCCTACAGAAGCTAATAAAATAGAGATTAATGCCTTGTTTCTTATTTCAGCCCCCATAGAAGGCCCAAATTGCTCAGCTTTTCTAAAGGCAGTATCCTCAAGGTTATATTTTTCTTTAAACACTTCAAATATTTCCATTCTTTGCTCGTTAGATAAATCCTTTTTAGTCTTGATTATTACCTCTTTTTCATCAAGACCTGCGTGTAATATATCCGCATCTAACTCGAACTGAGAAGTTATCTCAGATATCTCTTCCACGGTAAACTCCTGACCTATCTCAAACTGCATTAATGTTCCACCTGTGAAGTCTATACCGAAATTAAGACCAGTAGTGAATGCAATTACCAATCCAAAAATCATAACAGCAATTGATATGCTAAACCATATCTTATAATTTTGTGCAATTTTCATATCAATTCTCCCCTCTACGCCCCAAATAGCTTAGTATTTTTAAAGATATCCATTTTCACTATTAATTTTAGTAAATACTTAGTTACAAATACTGCTGTAAACATACTGGACAGGATACCAATCATAAGAGTAACTGCAAACCCCTTTATTGGTCCAAGACCAAAATAGTAAAGTACTATAGCGGCTATAAAGGTAGTTATATTGGCATCTAAGATAGTTCTAAGCGCCTTAGAAAAACCTGAATCGATTGAAGATCTAATGGTTTTTCCATTTCTTAATTCTTCCTTTAACCTTTCAAAAATAATTACATTGGCATCAACTGCCATACCTACACCAAGTATTAAACCTGCTACACCCGGTAATGTTAATGTAGCATTAAGTCCTACAAGTACAAATATAACAATTAAAATATATAATACTAAGGCTATATTTGCTATAAATCCTGGTACTCTATAGTAGATTAACATAAATAATAGTACTAATAATATACCAACCTTAGCTGCATCTAAACTGGTATTAAGTGAATCTATCCCTAAGGTAGGCCCAATCGCCGACGTTTGTATTTCAACTAAGTCTACTGGCAAAGCACCTCCACGAATTAAAGCTGCTAAGCTCGATGCTGAATCAACAGTAAAGCTTCCAGATATGTATGCCTGTCCATTAGGAATTTCTTCATCCACCATAGGACTAGAGATTATTTCATCATCCAGTACTATTACTATGGACTTATCATAATTAAACATAAGTTGTTCCGGGTTATCTGGGTTAGCCAACTGGTCTGGCAACTCAGCTAACTCCCTAGTTGCTATCTGAAATGCCTTTGCGCCTTCGCCATCGAATTCAAGTGAAACGATTGCCTCTTGCGTTTCAGGATGAAAGCCTAGCTTTGCATCCTTTACTTGGTCTCCAGTAACAACCACTTCACCATCAGTTTTCATAAACTTAAGCTGAGCTGTTTTACCAATAGCTTCAATTGCTTCTTGAGTGTTTTGTACACCCGGAAGCTCAATTCTTATTCGGTTTTCACCTTCAAGTACAATATTAGGCTCAGTAAGTCCCATGGCATTTACACGCCTAGTTATTACTTCCTTAGTTTGCTGCATAATTTTTTCTAATTCCTCACCCTGCGCATCTGTATCGGCTTCTAATATAACGTAAGCCCCACCTTTTATATCCAAACCCAGCTTCATGGAATTCTGAATAGGATCAATTGTAAAATCACCAATCTTAAGTCCATTAAAAGCAGTGAATACTCCAGCCCCAACAACAACTAGGACAAGTAGAAAAATTAACAAGTTTTTCGTCTTCATACCCCTTATCCTCCTAACATAGTTAAATACTTCTTGGGTCAAACCTCATGAGTACGGTACTAGGCGCTCGGCACTCGGTAAAGGTCACTTATTTTTGGTCTGATTAAAAAACTAATGACCAAAAGTCTTTCCCTATATCCAAAAAGCGTAGAGCTAATAGCTGACCCGAGTATTTTACCTAAAAGTTTTCTTTATTTACTTTTTATATTCCTTTGAACGTGTTACATAATGTTTAGCTGATTCTTCTAGTCCTTTTATTTCTTCTTCTGTAAGCTCTCTCACTACTTTACACGGTGAGCCTACAGCTAAAGAGTTTTTCGGTATTTTTTTACCAGGCGGCACTAAGGCACCTGCTCCAATAATTACATTGTCCTCTATTATTGCACCATCTAGAACTATAGCTCCCATACCAATTAAAACATTATTGCCCACTGTGCAAGCATGTACTATAGCTGAGTGACCAATGGTACAGTTCTCGCCTATGATTGTTGGCGTATCTTTATTTATATGAACAACACTATTATCTTGTATATTTGTGTTGGCTCCTACTTCAATATAATTCCCATCCCCCCTTAATACGCTGCCAAACCAAATATTAGCATTCTCTTTCAGTGTAACCCTACCGATAATCTGAGCAGTTTCTGAAACATAACAACTGTCATGGATATTCGGCATAAAATCTAAATATTTCATAATCAAAAGCTATTCCCCCAATCTTATCTATTACATATCCTTATTCATTAGTCTTGCCTGAATATAAAGAGAACATTCTATCCTCTTCTTTTCCATCTCGCAGCCTAATTCATATGGAATATTGATATCATTATTAAAGTTATATGCGTTTGCATGACATCCGCCACTGCAGTAGAACTTTGCCCAGCATTCCCTACACTTATTTTTAGTGTATACATGTGCATCAGCAAATTCCCTACCTAGGTCTCTATCTTCTACCCCTGTATCAACGGTTCCTATCTTAAACTTTTCATTGCCTACAAATTGATGACATGGATATAAATCACCCTCCGGAGTTATGGCTAAGTATTCTGACCCAGCCCCACAGCCAGTAAGTCTTTTTATTACACAAGGTCCTTGATTTAAATCAATCATAAAGTGGAAAAAGTTAAAACCCTCTCCAGCATTTTCTCTGCGTATAATTTCCCTAGCCAAATCTTCATAATGCTTATAAACTGTTGGTAAATCTTCCTCAGTCAGCTCATAATCTTGTCCCGGCTCAGCTACAACCGGTTCTACTGAAGTGTTCTTAAAGCCTAAATCTGCTAAATGCAATACATCATTTGCAAAATCAATATTATGCTTTGTAAAGGTTCCTCTAACGTAATAGCTCTTATCCTTCCTAGCATCAACCATTTTTTTAAGCTTAGGAACAATAATGTCGTATGTACCACCGCCACTTACAGTATATCTCATTTTATCATTAATTTCTTTTCTACCATCTATACTTAAGACTACATTTTCCATATTCTCATTGATATATTCAATTGTCTCATCGTTTAAAAGAACTCCATTTGTAGTTAGGGTAAATCTAAAGTTCTTATTAGCTTCCTTTTCTCTTTTTCTTCCGTAGTCAACCAATTTTTTAACAACTTCAAAGTTTAACAGTGGTTCACCACCAAAAAAGTCTACTTCCAGATTCCTTCTATTTCCTGAGTTTTCGATAAGTAGATCCAAAGCTTTTTTACCAACTTCTTCTGACATTAAGCTTCTATCACCCTTAAAATCTCCTTGTGATGCAAAACAGTATTCACATCTAATATTGCAGTCATGGGCAATATGTAGACATAGGGCTTTGATAACGGGCTTTCTATTTACAAAGGCTGAGTCCGTTATATACGAGTCTTCACAGAACAGCATTTCATTTTCCCTTAAGTAATCTATCTCTTCAATTGCATTTTTAATATCATCAGCAGCATACTTATCCTGAAACAGTTTGATCACTTCATCTATATCCTTGGAAGGATAGTGATCAAGGATAGAATATACCAACTCATCAACTACGTGGACAGCACCACTATTTACGTCTAAAGCTATCCTTACGTCATCTATTGCATATTTATGTATCATTATTCTTCCCCTTCTTCAGCAAATTCTACAGAGCCTCTAACTTTTATTTTATTAAATTTAAAAACATTATTCAAGTATATTTTTCCGCACAGAAAAAGCAGCTATATGCTGCCCTTTAATATGTACTATTTATTTTCGCATTCTTGGTTTGCAACTGTACAAGAAGTTTTACATGCAGATTGGCATGATGTTTGACATTCACCGCATCCACCCTTGGCAGCCGATTGCTTAAGTGATCCAAAGCTTAAAGTTTTGATATGCTTCATCGTTTATTCCTACCTCCTATTTTAAAAGTACTACTAAATTATAGCATATAGATATTAGTAATAAAAGGTATTATCCCATATTATTCATGGAAAATTTAAAAGGGTGCAAGTGATTTTAAATTCTAAGGCTTTCATCAAGTTTGAAGGCATACCCATACGGTACGTCGAAAATTTGATGGATGTCTTAGAATCAAAAGGACGTAGCAGAGTTTTGAATTTTCTATGGATGATCTGGGATTACTTTAAATTCACGCCTATCATACCGCCTACACCACCCGATGCAATTCCTATTACCCCTTTGATTATGGCAAACTTATCAACTGAAAAGTCCCTAATTAAAGCCCAGCTTAAAAATAGTAATATAAGTATATATAATGTACCCGTTATTATTCCATGTATTAAACCTTGTTTTCGTAATCTTGAAGCCGACAACAATCCGCTATAGGCAATACTAAGAACCATAACTACTGCAGTTACTAATGGAAGAATAGATTCTGAAACTGATGTATAGGTAACTATTGCAGATATAATTAACATAAATATAGTTGTTATTAATAATGACTTACCAATACTCTTAAAATATATCATTCTAGGCATTCTTTCCGTGGTTTCTCTAAATTTTGCATTAGCCATAAGGGTTTCACCTCCACAAACTATTATTACTAAAATATATGTGGAGAGAAATTATTTAGAACAAATAAAAGCTTAAGGGTATCTTGTGCCCTCAGTTTAGATTAGATTTCTCTAGGAAAAATACATAAAAAAGAAAATGGCTTCATTTCTTAGCCATTCTCATAATTACTTATTTTTCTTTAATACTTCCTACAGCCCATTTAGAAACTTGTAGTTTAGCCTTGTCTGCACCAACTTCTATAGTTAAAACCTCATCCTTGATATTAAGTATTCTTCCATGTATACCACCGATTGTGATAACTTCATTTCCAACCTCTAATCCACTTCTCATTTTTTGGATTTCTTTATTCTTCTTTTGTTGAGGTCTAATTAGTAAGAAATAAAAGATCCCAAAAAATACAGCCATCATAATCAAACCAGAATATTGTGATGTCATTTAAATTCTCCTCCTTAAAAATTATATACATACCCTGATATTCTAGGGTAAATTTATATATTCAACGAAAAATTTGATTTCCCTCTATTTTTTTGTAACCTCTAGGAAATTATTAGCACTATGAGTATCTAGTTCATGTTATAGTTCATATCCATACTTTTCGAAGAATTCGTTCCTAAAGTCCATTAACCTATCATTTTTTATGGCTTCCCTTACATTTTCCATAAGCTTAAGTAAAAAGTATAGATTATGGTATGAGAATAATCTGGATGATAGTATTTCATTAGCTTTAAATAAATGTCTTAAATAAGCCTTAGTATAATTCTTACATGTATAGCAGCTACATTCTGGATCCAGTGGTGTAAAATCCTCATAATACTTTGCTTGCTTAATAGAAATCCTACCTTGACTCGTCATTGCAGTTCCATTTCTAGCAATTCTAGTAGGTAAAACACAGTCAAACATATCTATTCCTCTGATTGCGCCTTCAATCAGACAGTCCGGGCTGCCTACACCCATTAAGTATCTAGCCTTATCCTTTGGCATTAACGGCGTTGTATAT
>MDTG01266808.1_pt1 | contig 11080 bp, 10 predicted proteins | sample 811421 | NCBI WGS metagenome assembly MDTG01 (sample SAMN05326645, study PRJNA326480) | marine metagenome | isolation source: seawater | place: Pacific Ocean: South East | collected 2011 | reverse complement strand
TTGTAACATGATCTTAATATTAAATTTTTAATTTCAGTTTTTTTTAATTTTTTTTTTAAACTAGGTAATTTAGTTATTATTTTTAATTTATATTGTTTTTTTAATTTTCCAATTATTTTTTCTGAATCACCATATGATTGGGCGGTATCTACAATACTTACATTATGTTTATTAAATGTTCTAAAAAGATTGTATATTTTTTTAAGTGATAATTTTTTTTTTTTTAATCCATATTTATTACTAAAATTCGCTGCACCTAATATAACTTTGTTATTTTTTTTCATATTTAATTATTTTTTTCCAACTATCTTTTAGATCATATTTTTCTAATTTTTTTTTAATAGCAATATAATCTTCAACATGATCAATTGAATAGTTTATATAAGAATAATCTTTTTCTATAAATTTATCTTTTATTTGATTTAAATTAATTTTCTTTCTTAAAGAGAAAGTCACATGTTCTTTATTTATTTTATTTGATATTTGTTTCCTTAATAATTTTACATTTAAAATTTCTAAATTTAGACCATATGGCAATCCAAAATATTTATAATCCGAAATAAAGTAATTAAGTTTGTACTTTTTAAAAATGTTTAAACAATTTTCTAAAAAAATATAATCTGTTAATGGATTATCAGCTGTGGCTCTTACGATTATGTCATTATCACTAAGATTTTTTGATATATCAATAAATCGTTTTAATACGTTATTTTCACTTCCTCTAAAAAATTTAATTTTATATCTTTTTGCAGTAGATACTAAATAATCATTATTTTTTTTATTTGAAGTTGCAAGAATAAGATTATATTTTTTTTTATAATTAAGTCTTTTTGCACAATAAATTGCCAGAGGTATACCTCTAATTGGATAAATAGATTTGTATGGAAATCTACTAGATCCACAACGAGCTTGAAGAATTATATTTATTTTTATTTTTTTCAAAATTCAATTTGTATTTAATTTAATTTACCTAGATTTATGACGTGATCAGCTATCTTTTCAAAATCACTATTATGACTAACAACAATTACAGTAAATATTTCTGAAATTTCTTTAATTAAAAGGATTAATTTTTGTGAATTCACAATATCTAATCCAGCCGTTGGTTCATCCAATATTAATACAGATCTATTTTTAGCTAAGCATCTAGCAAGTCCAAATCTCTTTATTTGCCCCCCTGATAAATTTGAAGCTCTATCACCAAGTTTTTCCTCATACTTATTTGGTAGTTTAATAACAAAATCATACAAATTTACTTGCTTTAAAATTTTATCTAAATTTACTTTAACTGATTTATCGTAATGATCAAAAATCACATTATTTCTAATAGTATCATCCATCAAATATATTTCTTGTGGCATATATGAAAGATTATTTTGCCAATTTGACGTAATTTCATTAATGTTTGTACCGTCAACATCAATAATACCGTTAGTGGGTTTTAAAATCCCGCACATAAGTTCAATTATTGTACTTTTTCCAGAACCTGATGGACCTGTTATTAATGTTAGATGATTTTTTTTTATTTTAATGTTTAAATTATTTAAAACTAAACCTCTATCATTAAAATATTTAAAACTTACATTATTAAAATTTATTGAATTTTCAAAATTAAATTTAATTTTTTCTTCAATTTTATTATTTTTCATATTTTCTTTATTATTCAACATTTTTAAATTATTTATTATTTCAACAGATTTATATGTTGTAGAAATTTTTGAAACTGTTTGATTTATTGTAATCACTGAAGGCATAATCTTTATTAAAGCAGAAGCAAACAAAGCTAACATAGGTATATGATTTTTTATTTCGTTATCTTGGTAAAGGAAATATGTCAGAATAAATAAAATTAATCCTATAGCAAATATTTCAACAAGATATTTAGGTATTGTAGATATTATATTAATCTTTTTAATATTCGTTATTTCATCACTTAGACTATCTTTAAAAAAATTAAGCATATAATTTTCATTTTTAAATATTTTTATTTCTTTAAAAGAACCAAATATATGGTTTACAGTTTTAATAAAATTTGATCTTAATTTGACGTTTAATTCACCTAGTTTTTTTAAATACTTTTTGGTCACTAAAATAAAAAAAATACTTAGACAAAAGATTATTCCAATGCCAGGTAGTATTATTTCAGGGTAAACCAATGATGAAAATATTACGATAAAAATAACTAAAAATAATTCTTTAGATAACAAAATAAAATCTCTTAAACAATTAGATGTGTTTAAGCTTTCGCCAGTAACATTTCTGATAATGTTTGCTGAATTAAGTTTTAAAAATGTACTGTAGTTAGTGTATATAAAGTGTTTAGCACTCCTATACATTATTCCTTCTCTTATGACTAAAAAAAATATCATTATTAAAATATTTATAAGATACAAAAAAATATTTTTTATTATAAATAAAATAATAATAATTATAGAAGAATACATAATTAGATCATTTCTATCTTCAGATAAAATAACGAAATTTTTTAAAAAATTTGGAGCAAATTGTAAAAAACTTTCTGTATCTGTTATCGAAAGTAAATATATTGGAATTATGCCGATACTTAATGAGTCAATTACTGATGCAATTATACCTAAAATAAAGATTAGGTATAGACTCCTCTTTTCCTTTTCAATAAGAATATTTTTGTAAAAAGCTATTAATTGTCTCATATAATTTATATATAACCTATTTATTTAAAGTTAAAGAATTACAAGTATAATTTGTATAAATATATAAATTAATAAAAACAAAATATATCAATTTTACAAATTAAATTAATGAAAATTAAAAAAAATATTTTTTGCTTAATTCCAGCTAGGTCTGGATCTAAAAGAATAAATAATAAAAATATTAAAAAATTGAATAACTTAGAATTGTTTGCACATAGTATTATTTTTGCGAAAAAATTCCCATCAATCTATATTTGTTTTAGTACAGATAGCAAAAAATATAAAAAAATAGCAAAAAAATATATAGAGGTTGATGATCTAAGACCAAAAAATTTATCTGGAGATTTTGTTACAACCTATAAAGTATTAAATTATGAATTATTAAGAACCGAAAAAAAATTAAATAAAAAATTTGACTTTTTGCTTCTTCTTCAGCCCACAGTTCCATTTAGAAAAAAGTCAGATTTGGAAAAAGCTATCAATATTATAAAAAAAAGAAATGTAGACTCAGTAGTTTCCATCTCATCTGTTTTAGGGAATCACCCTTTAAGAATGAAAGTGATAAAAAATTCTTATGTTATAAATTATTCAAATGAAAAAAATGAAAATATGGAACCAATTCAAAAATTACCTAAGGTATATTTGAGATCAGGTTCAATTTATATGATTAAACGAAATGCATTTTTTAAAAATAAAAATTTATTAGGCAAAAGGGTCAAACCGATAATAGTTAAAGGTAAATACGCTTTAAATATAGATAATATTGAAGATTTTAATTTTGCTAAAAAATATAAGTAAAATGAAAAAGGTTTTATTTATTTTATCAGATGACAGTTATATAAGAAATTTTTTTGAAACAAAAGTCATCGAAAAAATCAAATCCAATTTTGAACTATATTTAATAAAAAGAGAAAATATTAAAGAGGATAAAATTAAAGATTATCAATTCAAAAATTATAGGAAAGATACACAGCACAAATTAAAAACAACTTTTTTTGATTTGTATGTTAATTTTTACAAAGAAAAATCAAAGTATTTTAAATTTAGATTAAGAAGATTTTATAGATTTGATTTTAGATATTTAAATGAATTATGTTTGCAAAATAACGAAAAAAATAATTTTATAAACAAAAATAAAAGATTTCATATACTTATAAAAAATTTTTTCATTTTTTTGTCACTATCGTTTTTAAGTTCTAGAATATTTTTTAAACTAACTTTAAAATTTTTTGAAAAAAAAATTAAAATTAATGAAAGTTTTAAAAACCTTGTTTGTGAAAGTAATTTCGATATAATATTAATGCCAACAAATGGTTACTCCCCAGAGGTTTATGATCTATTAAGTCTGTCTAAAAAAAAAAAATTAAAGCTAAATTTTGTTATTGATAATTGGGATAATTTATCAAGCAAAATGATATTTTTTGAGAAACCTGAAAAAATTTTTGTTTGGGGTCAACAAACTTTGAGTCATGCGGAAAATATACATGAAATACCAAAAAAAAATATTTTTAAAATAGGTAGTGCACGTTATGAAAATTTTTTTCAAACTAGAGATAAAAAATTAAAAAATTTTTTTAATCATAAATATATACTTTTTCTTGGTTCCTCATGGGCATGGGATGAAGAAGAAACTCTTACTTATCTAGATAAAGTCTTAGAGAACAATAAAAATATTTTTTCTGATTTAAAAATAATTTATCGATATCATCCGTTTAGACAACGTAAAAATAAACTTGATCCTAAATGGAAAAATATTGTAATCGACCCTCAACTTATCTTAAATTCAAAATCAAAAGAAAGAAATTGGCCTGATTTAGATTATTATCCATCATTAATTAAAAATTGTGAATTTGTTGTAGGCGGTTTTACAACAATGCTTTTAGAAAGCACAATATTCCATAAAAAATTTATTGGTATTGGTTATGATGATAAAAAAAGTTTGTTAAATCAAAAAAATGCATTGAAACACTTTGAACATTTAGATGGAATTGAAAAATTACCAAATTTAGAGATATGTTTTAACAAGTTAGATTTAAAAGATTCAATTATCAACTCAATAAAAAACCCAAAAATATACGAAAAAAAAATAATCGATGATGCAAGAGAATACTTTTTAACTTATGATCCAAACAAAACTTATGGAGATAAATTGATTGATTATTTAAAAGAGTAATTTTTTTTCTTTATTTTTTAATAATTTTATAAATAACTTAGTTTGTAGTTCCCAATATGTTTTACTTCTAGCTGAGATATGTGGAGTTATTAAAATTTTTTTATTTTTCCATAATTTTGATTTAAAGCTTAATGGTCGATAAGGAGATATATAATAATTTTTATTAAAAACGTCTAATGCAGCGCCTACAATGAATTTTTTTTTTATATAGTAAATTAAATCATTGTCATTAACAGTCTCTCCTCTTCCTATATTTATAAAATAACACTTATTGAAATATTTAAAGATATTTTTATCAAAAAAATTAATATTTTCTTTCGTAAAAGGTAAACAATTGATTATGAATTTTGAATTATTAATATTATTTAGATACGTTTTGTTTTTAGTAATTTTATTTTTATTTTTTTGTTGAATAATAAAGACCTTAGTCCCTATTGATGTAAGTTTTTTTTTTAATTTTTTTGCAATTTCACCTTTGCCAAAAATAACAATTTTTTCATCAAATATATTTGACAAGTTATTAAAATTTAATTCAAAATCTTTTCGATCATAAAATTTTTTTCTTAATATTGGCATTAATCCTCGACCTAAAAAAAAAATTAGAGAAAATATCGAAGAGACAACTGGATCTGATAATATTTTGTTTGATCTTGTTGTTTGTATTTTTTTCTTTTTTAAAATATCCTTAAGTTCATAATTAATACCAGAAGATCCAAAATGAACCCATTTTAGGTTTATTAACTTATTAAGTAATTTTTTATGTAATCTATTTCCCCAAAATACACTTATTTTTTTATAATTTTTAATTAATAATTTCTTATTATTCGTAGAAATAAATACAATTTTATTTTTTAAAATGTTGACAATTTGTTTTTTGTAATCAGATTTTAAATTATATAATTTAAGATTTAAATTAAAATCATGCAAAATATATATTTTTTTAAATTGCGAAGCCACTTTTTTTAATAAATTTAAATTGATTAAAATAATTTTTTTTTAAAGAAATACCAATACCACTCTTGTTGTTATTTATATAAATTTTATTTTTTTTTATTTTGTAGTTAGTACTTACAATATTTTTTAGGATATCAAGATTTACTAATGGGTACTCAATAATATCAACTTCTTTAAATGCTAATGCAAAATGAAGATTAACTAAAAAAGATAAAGAACTTCCCCAAACATGCAAGCTAACTTTTTTTTTATATTTTTTTGCCAATTTGCATATTTTTATTGTATCCAAAACTCCACACTGTGTGACGTCTGGTTGTACTACATCACAACAATTATTTAAAATTATCGTTTTAAATTCCTCATATGAGGTAAAAGCTTCTCCAAGTGCAATTAGATTTTTTGATCTTTTAGTTAATTCCTTATAATCAGAAATTTTAGAGGGGTGTATAGGTTCTTCTATCCATTTTAGTTTAATATTATTAAATACCTTGGTTTTTTTTATAAAATCTTTTTTTTCCCATTTGTTAAGTGTTCCCATAATAGCATCAACCATTACCTTATTTTTACCAAATAGTTTAATTGCGTAATTAATTCTTTCTATATCTTTATTAAAATTTTGATATCCAATTCTTAATTTATATTTTTCCAAGTCAATTTTTTTTATAATTAAAAAATCTTTCTTTATATCTTTTTTACTACAAATTACAGAACCGCCACTTGCATAACTTTCAACGCTTTCTCTATAATTTTTATTTAGATATTTATACAAGGGTTCTTTTTTGATTTGAGATTTTAAATCAAAAAGAGCAATTTCGATCGCAGAAATAATTGATTTTAAAAAACCATTATTCGTACAAAATGGAGTATTTAGTAATTTATTAACATCTTTAATTTTGATTATATTTTTTCCTATCAAATATTGAGAAAAATATTTTAAAGATATTTTCGAAATTTCAGGAAGGTAGCCAGACACATAAGACTCACCATAACCTTTTAAATTGTTATTGCTAATTATTTCAATAATAACTCCACTTCTTACACCTTTGGGTTGTCCAAAAACTTTATTATTACCATACTTTGAGGAGTAGATATGGGTTTTAATTTTAGCGATTTCGTAAATCACTTAATTTCTTAACCTATACCTTTCCAAGTGTTTCCATTTGGTGTGTAATGATGAATAGTTTCTAAATCAGGATCGTACAAATAATTATTTTTCTTTTTTTTCATTATATCATTAATCCAATATCTATCTTCTTTTCCTTGTAAGTTTTCATTAAAAGGATTTTTAAGCATAAAACTTTTTTTATACATACAAATTGCATTATGCAAAAAATATCTTTCTTCAGAGTTTGAATACATATTAATGATTTTTTTATCCTGGAAATGTTTCCAAATATATCTTTTTGTTATTTTTTTTCCAAGATAAACAGGAATTTGATTTCCAAAAATACATACATATTTATTTAAATCTTTTATATGTTTATTTAATTTAATTTTTTTTAACTCACAATGTGCAGACATAATTAATATATTTTGATTTTTAGCTTTTTTAATACCAAAATTTAATGATTTTCCAGGAGTATAATCATTAATTTTAAATAATTTTATGTCAGTATAATTAAAATTTTCGTTATTTTTTAGTTTTTTATCCTGAGAGAATAATCTTACTATCTGTAAAGTTTGATCATTTGAATTATTGTCTAAAATAATTATTTCTGGCTTATAAATATTATCTAAAATAGATTGAATAGCATATCCTACATATTTTTCTTCGTTTTTAGTTCTTATTATAACCGAGATTTTATTTTTCATGATTTAGATAAATGTAATAATCCAACTTTTAATGATATTTTACACGGATAGTTGTGTTTATAATCTATAATTTTAAAGTTTCCATCAGATAATTCGTTATATTTTAAGTCAAAATAACCACTACTTTTATGGTGTAAATATCTGATGCCAGACATATTTAAATCCTTAAAGGGTTCTATTAACACAATGTTGGACTTTGAGCATCTTTTTATTTCTTTTATTGCTTGAAGTTTAACATCATTCATTTGTTCCAGACCCAAGCAAGTAAATACTAGATCAAATTCTTCATTATCAAAATTTAAATTTGTAGCATCTTGTAAATAATAATTTAGATTATTTAAAGGATATGTTCTTTTTTCATATTTTAAATCAAGTGGTTTTATCATTTCACATTTTTTATTTTGATTTTTTATTGATTCATTTATACCCGCTTCACTAAAATCGATACCAGTAAAATCAATATTATCAAAATATTCAGCTAATATTTTTAAGTTTGCTCCATTTCCAGAAGCAACTTCTAAAACTTTCTTTGGTTTTGTTTCTTTTATTTTTTCAATAATTAAATACTGCCATATTCTTTGACTCAATCCAGCGCTTGCCATCAAATATTTATTTTTATAAAAATGTAAAATTACATTTTCATCTGGTTTAAACCATTTCGTAATATCTTTTTTTTTCCAAGTTTTATTATAAATTTTTTTGGTAATGGGTGTTTTTCTTATTTTAGAAGCTTTGAATAAAAAAATATTAAGTCTATTAATCAATTCTCTAATATATCTCTTCAAAATAAGAAATTTATTTTGAGAAGTATTACATTTATAAAAATGAACTATTTTATCAATTTCATTTTTTTCTTTTTCAATATTGTCAATTATCCCCATCTTCCACGATAATTGTTAAAAATATCCATTTCACCTTCTTTTAAATTTATATTTTTATGATCCATCATTTTTATAAATTTATTTTTAAATTGAGATATTTTGTTAAGTTCTTCAGGTAAAATCGCAAATTTATTATCTCTACCTGGTAAATTATTATCTATAGTAAAATGTTTTTCCAAATAGGATGCCCCAAGTGTTATGGCAATTATACCGTCTTCTATACCATTATAATGTCCGCTGTAACCAATCTGATTTATAGAGATTTCTTCTAATTTTTTATATTTGAAAAAATTAATATCCTCAAAATTACATGGATAACTGGAAACACAGTGTAATAAAATAATTTTTTTAAAACTTTTTAAATTGGTGATCTTTATTATTTCTTCCCATTTTGCAGCTCCTGTTGATACAAGAACTTTTTCATATTTTTCACATAACTTTTCAATTAGATTTAAGTTATAAATTTCATGACTTGGTAATTTAATTATTTTTAAATCTAAGTTTTCTAATTTTTCTAAATCACCTAAGTTAAATATTGACGTTAAAAACTTGATTTTTATTTTTTCACAATATTCATAAAGATTTTCATGCATATCTTTTGTTAGCTCAGCTTTTTCATAAATTTCTTTTCTTCCATCATTGTCCCAGGGTCCTGGTTTTAGGTTTTTAACTGACCATGTTTGAAACTTTGCATAATCTGCACCATTTTCCTTTGCTGCAAAGACCATTTCTTTTGCTAGGTTTAAATCACCCATATGATTCCAGCCAATTTCTGCAATTAATTGTGTCATTTTTAAACTATTTATAAAAATATTATTGATATAAATTTTTTATTAATTCAAGAAAAAAAATAAACTAAACATATTCGCACTTTAAGAATAAATATCTTAATTTATTTTTTTTAAATATCTGCTTATTGTTTTAGCGATTACCTCATGACCTTCTTTGGTTAGGTGTAAATTGGAGGGAAAATGTGTGACAGAACCTGATAAATTTGAATAAATTATATTATCAGTAGTATCTATACAATTTAGGCTGATATCTTTACATATTGATTTAAAAATATCTCTTTGAATAGTTGACATTTTTTTAAGATAATTTCTAACTTTATTATCCTCAAAAATTACATCTTTACCCAAAGCTGTGTGTGCCGATGGGATGTAAATATATATTATTTTTAAATTATTTTTTAAAGAAAACTTATTTATTTTAATGATTGGTTCCAAAAAATGTTTTTTAATTTCTTCAAATTTAAATTTGTTATCAAAAATATTTTTTGCCATCAAAACTTCATCTTGATCAATATTGTTTATATTGTATTTCAAATTGGTTCTGGAATTTTGAAATTTAAAATTAAAATTGCTATTATCGGATAATTTTGCAATCAATATATTTCTTGATGCAGCTAAATAATTAAAAGTATAACTTTTACCAAAGTATTTTTTTATTATTTTTTTTAAATTATTAGTTTTTATTGTCTCGTTTATTTTTTTATTTTTTGTGCTATCAATTGTATCTATTATTTTTTTATGTCTTAAAATATCTCTAAAATCATTACCTTCATAGATCGCTGATATTATTATTTTTGTATTTTTATCAACCATTTCGTTTAATAATCTATATTGTTCGTAAAGACCCGTACCTGTCATACCATAATTAATTTTAATAAATGTTTTATCTTTATAATTTATATTTTTTACCCATGCACTTTCAGGAGTTACAAATGTGCAATATGTAAAAGAATCACCAAATGCTAAAATTTTATTTTTCTTTTTTTCACCATCATAATTTTTGTTACAAAATCCATTGTTGTAATAAAAATAATTTGTTGCACCGTAAGGTTTATCTTGAATATCAGACTCTCGAAAAATCGTATTTTTTGGAACCATGAGTTTTTTGCTTAGATTATTTTTTTTAAATATTATTTTATCACTACTACCTCTTTTTGGTTTCCCTCTCATTTTATTTTTAATCAAAAGGTCTTGTTTAAGAGAAGTATCAGGAAAATAAAAAAGAATATTTGTAGATAAATATTTATTAAAATATATTAGACTGAACTCTAGTATAAAAAAGCTAACTATCAAATTAATTGCTGCTAACTTTATGAACTTAGTAATCATACATTAATAAAAATTTTTTTTAAAAAAATTTGTTATTTCACTTTCATCATTCAAATTCTCTTGAATTAACAATTTTATTTTCTTACTAATTTTATCTATATCATTTGGATCAAATTGATAACCTAAAGCTTTTCTTGCTACATTATCTAAATAATTTTCTTGTTTATAATTGATATTGTTGTTTAGTACTTTTTGACTAGAATTTATCAATATACATTTTTTTTTCATCAAAAAAGCGTACTCTAAATAAATTCCAGACCAATCAGTTATCAAAACATCAATTGAATTAAAATTAAGCTTTCCATCATTAATTTTAAAGTCTTTAAAACTTTTATGTAAGTTTATTTCATTTTTTTTATAACTCATATAATGTGGTCTTAGTTCTAAATGTAAATTTAAGTTCCTACAAATTTCTTTAATTTTGTAATGAAGATTGTTTTTATAAAAATCTGTACCCCAAGTTGGAGC
>MDTG01045774.1_pt1 | contig 11080 bp, 7 predicted proteins | sample 811421 | NCBI WGS metagenome assembly MDTG01 (sample SAMN05326645, study PRJNA326480) | marine metagenome | isolation source: seawater | place: Pacific Ocean: South East | collected 2011 | reverse complement strand
GTAAGTTCCCATGCTAAACATTCATTTGCAAATGGTTCCATAGTAGGTATAGTAATTACTTCGTCAAACACACGCAGCATATGCTCAGGCACTGGTGTTGCTTCATCTACTACAACTGCAAAGTCATTTATCTTACAGTAAGTTTTTACACTGAGAGCAAGCAAGTATGCACACTGTAGGTATTTTTTACCTTGTGCGAAAGTCAAATAGCCTTGTTCTCTGGTTTTCTGTTTCATAGTTTATCTGCCACTTCTAACAAACTATGTTTATTCATGACATGTAAATCACCTGTATAACGTAGAACATTATGACTTTCTTTGTATTCATATTTTAGCAGCCAGCGTCCATCATTATAATCTAGTACACTATCACTGCTACTAAGTGCAGGTAGTGCATAGTTAAAAGTACCCAAGTTTGCATATCCGTTACATATTTGATGTGCTATACTCATTGCAAAGTCATTGCGAAATGGGCGTTTAGTAAAACCAAATAGTTCTGCATAGTACTCATAGTTTTCATATATCATACGCCAAGCATCAAATATACGTTTTGCATGTTCTGTTTTACGAAAGTAAATTACTGTTGCCCATCGCATTTCAAACCAGTTCTGCGATATAAATCTGTCGTGTCTAAAAACATCATTACCCGTTACATCCCAACTAGCATTATGACACACCAAGTCATGGTCGCAGCCAAAGTAGTTTGCAAGTGCATCGGACTGTACAATGTAATCACTGTCTAATAAGATAGTTTCATCATATGGGCTAAGATCATATGCATTAAACCTACCTATATTATTCCATTCTGTGCCTTCTAGTTCTCCATGAGGATAACGAAATGTGCGAAAATTGCGTTGCTGAGGATCTAGTTTAACTATTGTACTAGGAACATTTAGATGTTTTTCTGCTAGTCGTGCGCACGTTTCACTTAGACTTTTGTAGTCTAACTGCGCACTTTCACTGTATAAAATTACAACACCCTTAGACAGAGACGTCACCTGCTTTGCGTTTTGTTTTTAATTCTTGATATTCGTTATACCAATCATTGTGAACTTCTTGCCATCGCTGTTCACATAGCACTAGTAGTTCTGTACAATCAATCTCAACAGGTGTATCATAACTATCGCACAATATACTTTTAGTACTTTGCCCAAATAGACCTGCATTTGTATTTTTCATATACAAATAGTTCAACAGTGTCATATCAACACGAAACATCCCACCGTTATGCGTAACAGTAAGTCTTTGCTGTTGCTGCTCTTTTAAAGTTTGTTTTTGCCGATTGAGCTCAAAACGCTCTTTAGCGTACTGTTCTAGATTTTCCATACTTGATATTATAACAGGACCTCTCGGTCCTGTCAATGTTTTTATTTGTGAGAGTTAGTTATTAACTACCTGTTGCTGTACCACTTAGTGTAATACTGCCGCCGTTGTCTCCAACATGTGTAGTATCATGTTTTTCGAAGCCAAAAGTCATTCTGTGCGTACCTTCAACTTGGTCTTGCACGTTATAAATTGATTTGTTAAAACCTGTGTTATCCGCTGCCGAATCAACCCATGTACAACTAGTCTCTACACTTGCGCCACTGTCTTGTGTGCGTAGTTGCCACTGCACAAAGTTTGCTGTGTATGGACTTGTATCTTCTAGTTGTTTAAACACTGTTACATAACTTGATGTCAAATCATAGTAACCTTTGTTTGTTTCATTAGTAGCCGGTGATCCAGAACCGCCACTCTTGCCTGATGCTTGTGCAGTAACTTGATATGTGCCTGCTGCAGTAAGCAAGTTTGCCCATTCATTACCTTTACTATCACTGCCATGTCCACTTTGTGTTCCACTAATACTTAGACGTCCACCTGCGTTAAAGAAGTAACGTGCTTGGTTTGTACTGCCCCATGCCCACTTGTGAGTAAATGTTAGTGTGCCTGTAAATGTATTGGTGTTGTCTCTGTTTGTGTTACTCACACTCTGGCGTGCTGCAGGAGTAAGTCTTGCTGTGTTAATAGCAGCAATATTTGTTGATAGTGCCGTAAATGCGCTAATTGTGCCGCCTGTACTAGGGTTACTAATACTTGTAATACTTGTGCCCTGATGGGATGCTATACTGTTCATTCTTGCAAGTAATGTTGTCCACTGTGCTGCAGTAATTGTTGCTCCAGCACTGACAGATGATACTGTGGTACTTTCACCATATCCTGAATCACTCGAGCCCGTTCCCCATAATGCGTTTACTGAAGTAGCAAAATCATTATAGTGATCATCGAGGATGGTATCTCCGCTAGAATATGCCATTTATAGTTTCTCCGTTTAGTTTATTGTAACAAAGGCTTCTACTGTGCCTTCTTCCATTGTTGTTTTGGAATCGATAGCTCTGCCAAGGACGTTAAATGATGTAATTGATTCGTCTGTCTGTGCAGCTCTTGCCATGCCGTTACCTGCACTAACAAGTCTATCACCTTTATTTACCAATCCAACAACTCTTACTGGAACACGCCCTGCAACCGCAACTGGTGCTCCGCCTTCTTGCGCACTGTTCATCAAATACGCTGGCTTGCTACTAACAACACCAAAAACGTTGCTAGATAATTCTTCATTTACACTTGTAATTTCTTCTGCGCCGCCTAGTGCAACTACTGTGCCTGGGGCATATGCACTATCAGCTCTAAAGTTTTCCGCCAAGTCAGCATATTGTGCCGCAGTTGATGTTCCGTTAAATGTTGTTGCAAACACTGTTGCAATTCTATTACTTGACGAACCAAAGTTTACTGTGCCACTAACAAGCAAGTTACCTGTCATTGTGCCACCACTTACTGGAAGTGCGCCACTGCCTGATACTGTGCTGTCAACATATGCTTTTGTTGCTGCACCTGAAGCGTCTGTTGGTGCTCCTGCTAGTATCACTCTGTTTGTTGCACCGTCAATGGTCATTGCAGTGCTAACAACACCGCCGTCGTTGACTTTAACAAGTATATCACCATCACTGGTTGCGTTTGCAATAGTTACGTCACTGCCGCTTACACCAACTGTTAGATCACTGTCTACACCAACAACTAGACCTGTGTCATTAAGCACACTTAGCACACCACTTGTACTATCACTTGCATTACTGCGTAGATAGTTAGCAGCGGCAACGCCACCTAGTGCATCACTGTCTGTTGCTGTTCCTTGGAACTTTGCACCACTTACACTTGTTGAAAGTTGGATACCTGGCTTAACTGTAGCAAATCCTGAGATACTACTCTGCGGAGTAAATGTTGTATCTTTAGATATTGTGCCTACTAGTACGTTGTTTGTGTAAAGTTTAACAACAACGTGGTCTGTTGAACCACTGTCTGTAACTGTTTCAACAATAGCACCTGAAGTACCTGTGCCACTTGTAAATGATGGACCTACTGTTGTAAATCCACTTCCGTTATAAACTTTGAGCTGTCCATTAGTGGTATCCCACCAAAGGTCACCAGTAACACTTCCGCTAGGAGTACTAGAACTTGCTGTACTGCTACTAACAGTTTTAAATGCACTGCCTGTGTAAACTTTAAGTAGGTTGTTTGTTTTATCCTACCACATCTGACCTGCAACTGGACTTGCCGGTGCGCTAGTATTACTAAAGTTTTCTAATAGTTTTACTAGGTTCTCATTAAAGAACTCTCCATAACCAGCATAGTTCTTACCAATAAGTGTAAGATCTGTGGTTGTATCAATAGTACCGTCTGCTACTGTAGACAGGATAGTACCGTCGGTCTTGTTAACTGTATAAGCCATTTGTTATCTGCTCCGCATGTATTCGTTAGTATTATTTATCCACTTTATAAACTTAGTATATTATATGCTACTAAGATTGGTCAGTGTTTGAATTCTAACTGTGTAATCAATCTGTATAAGTCTGTTAAGACTTTTCTGTACCGGGTGAAAAACAACATGTGTTAGAAGTTTACCCGTGTTAACTGTGCCTGTCCAACTACGTAGGCCCAATTCGTCAAATGTATATGTGTCGTTAAAGTTACTAGTGTTGTCAAATGCTGCTTGACTGTTTGGCTCACCGTAATCCAACAAACAACTAACAACAATATCTGTGTAAATTTGTCCTACTGTGTGGCTTACGCTAAGTTTGTTTCTTGCTGTGTCTGTGTTCAAACTACTGTTATCATCTACAACTTTATAGTATGTTTGGTTGTAAAGGTTAGCATTAGCACCACTACTATTTGCTGGCAAGTAAGTAATTACGCCTGTTGGATCAACACTTGTTCCACCATTGCCAAAAGCCATTTCATGAACAAATCCAGTTGTTTTGTTTGCAACGCTTAGTGCAAGTGCCTCACTCATATTTTCATAGTGAATAGCGTTACGTTTGTTAACGTAGTCCTTGCCTGTTTCAGGATCAAAGATACGAATATGACCTTCCATCATAACGCCACTAGTGTCTTTTAGCGCAGTTTCTGGTTGTTGTGGTTGTTCAATATCTTTTTTCATGTCTTTATTTTCCATAGTTTATACCTTAAGCATACATTCTACACTCTTTTCGCCTAAATCGCTATTTGTTTCTAGTGCGATTCCTACGATTTGTCCTTGCCCATTTGTACTTGCTTTACCGTTATGCGTTGCAAACACAGCCTCACCTTTGCTTACACCGCCTACAACACGCACTGGTACACGACCTACTAGTGCAACCGCTGCACCATCTGCAGCACTGTTCATTAAGTAAGCAGGATTAGTTGAGATAACACCTGCAAGGTATGCATCATCAGGACCTGCTGTAGTAATTTCAGCATCACCGCCTACTGTTACTACTGTTCCAGGAGCAAGTTCAGCATCTGCTGCGTAAATCTCTGCCAAGTCAGCATATTGTGCGCTTGTTGCAACACCACTAAATGTAGTTGCACCTAATGTGCCGTTTGAACTGTTGTATGTGAACACACTGTCTGTCTTTCCACCTACGTTTCCAGTTGCCGCTGTAGCAAAAACCGGGAAGCATGTGGTATCAGATCCTTCATCTGCTACTGTAAATGTTGTTGCTACTGCCGCTGTGCCGGTACAACTTCCTGAACTACCACTTACGTTACCTGTAACGTTACCAGTAAGTGCTGCTTCAACAGTGTGTACTAATAGTGTACTAGCGCCTGCACTACTTGTATCAATAGTTAAGTTGCCTGTTGCATCTCCTGTGGCTGTTGTTGTACCTAATACAAACTTGTCTGCACTTTCGTCAAATCCTATAAAAGCATTAGCACCTGTAGTGCCACGCTCCATGATAATACCCAAATCATTTGTATTTGGATTTGCACCCAAGTTATTTTGTAGCATAATTAAGCCATCTTCAACTTGCATTGTAGCAGTGTTGAGTGTAGTGGTTGTGCCATTTACTGTGAGGTTGCCTGTTACAATAACTTCCTGACTAAATGTAACAGCACCGGTTGCTGCAACTGCAATAGCATCTGTGTCACTAACACTACCAATATTTCCATTGTCTGGAATAATCAAACTACCGCCAAATGTTGTGTTTGCTGCAACAATTGTTTGCTCTGCTACACCATCAACAGTAATAACAACACTTCCTGTGCCGCCATCCACACATTCAACTTGTGTGTTTCCTTCAATAATCTTATCTGAGTTTAAACTACTAACTTGTGCATCAACATATGCTTTTGTACTTGCATCTTGAGCCGCGGTTGGATCACCCATGCCAGTAATTTTGTTTGTTCCCATTGCAATATTGCCAGACATCGTGCCACCGGCTAGTGCAAGTTTCAATGCATCTGCTGTGTCTACATAAACTTTTGTTGCTGCATCTTGGTTAGCACCTGGATCTCCCAAGCCTGTAATTTTGGCTGTACCCATTGCAATAGCACCACTCATTGTGCCACCTGTTAATGCTAACTTTAAGTCTGCATATGCTTTGGTTGCTGCATGTTGATTGGCTGTTGGATCTACAACATTAATAATCTTTTGTGTGTTTACATTAACGTCCCCTGCGGGTACCCAAGTAAGTGTAACATCGTTTGTGTTTTGTGTTGCTACAATAGGAGCAGTGCCAATAATCTTTCTAAACTGTAAATCAGCACCAACTTTGCTACTGAATACTGCAGCACCACTTGCGCCTAGGTTATTACCACCATTGGCTTCACCACCGCCTAGTCCTGGAGGTGCTGCACTAACCCAACTATCTCCATCCCAGGTCAAAACATGGTTTGTTGTTGGTGTGCCAGTGTAATCAACATCGCTAACATCTCTAATACTAGCCGCTGCAATACGAGCATCTGCTCTCGTATTAGTAAAGTATAAGTTTGTATTTTCAGTAATATTTGCAGTGGTAATTGTTAGTGCATTACTAGTTGGACTTACACCGTTAACTGTTTTTACATAGGCTCCTTCAAGAGTAGTGGTTCTACCGTCTAAGTCAGTAAAGTTACCGTCTAGTTCTACAAATGTAAGTGCTTGGCTTTTATTTGCTCTTAGTGTAATAGTCATTTTTTCTCATCCTCAAGTGCTAGTGTAAACATTGTACAATATTTATCAACCATTATCATCGTACCTCAACATAATCTGCTACGGCATATCCATCTACTACAAAGTTTCTATCATTTAGTTCTAGTCTGTAGTTTGGTACCTGTGCTTCGCATGCTTTTAAGAAGTTAGCATTTACTGTTGAACTTTGCTGTATACCTAATCCATTTGCTGCAGCACCGCTGCCTAAATCGTACCATGTGTTTGTGTGTGAATTGCTTGCTGGCAAGTTTTGATCTTTGCCGCCATCTACTACAAGAAATCCTGGACTAATAAGTTGTACTACTGCAGTTCCTAGTGTTCCTCGACGTAGGCTACTAATGTAGTTGTCTGTTGTGTTAATCTCCCAGTAGGTAATACGCTCACCGCCAATAAACACAACTCCAGGAAATTCACTGTCTCCATCTACTTGTGCAAGTACACTAGCATCATCTACATAAATCTTTGTATCTGTCACCACTGCCTCTGTTGTTATTTCTGTAGTAGCATCTTTACACATTCTTAGATATTCAACATTATCGTTCATATCTTTAAAGATTCTAAATCCAACACTTGGCTGTATCTGATTTTCACTAATATGAGTAATAACCACAACACTTGCTCCGCCAATTATTGCCTTCGCTGAATCAGCCATTACAATGCTTGAACCAACAGTAATATAATCACCTGGATGCAGTCTAACTCCATCTACTGTTATCCAGAAGTTGTTGACATTAGTTACAGCCCTATCTAAGTCGTATGTACCAACTGTGCCTGAAACTACACTGCGATCAAATCCTGCAGTATCAAAGTTAACAGTATCAAACTCGTCAAGTACTGTAGTTGATCCTGTGCCTTGCCCTTCAAATACTTTTGTCTGTATACGCAATGGATCGTGGTTTGCAAATGTGTTAATGCGCAATACACTTGAACTTGTGTAAGCAACACTGCCGTCAATTGTAATTTCAGTACCATCTGCACTAATTGTATATTCTGATTCGCTGCGATTAAACACAATAACTTTATCACCGTCTGCTGGTGCAGTAGTAAGAGTAACAAATGCATCACCTGCTGTTGCAGTATAATCCTCATTGCGGATTGCATTTAGTGTAGTGTTTGTGCTCTGTTGTATCACTGCAACGCCAATGTCGCTTGGATTCACAATTGTTGTTTCACCTGCAGTGGTTGAGATATTAAACTGCGTAGTCGAGCCATCACCTGTATGATACTTGCTATTCGCAGGACGCAATCTGATTCCATCAATCTCAACAATTGTATTTGCACTAAATGGCTGTGCAAAGTTTACTGTGTTATCCAAAGCATAGGTAGTAGTACCTGAAGTCATTGTTGTTGTTTGTAGTTTGTATTTGCTTGGCGCATCTCTGTCTGTTGATTGATTGTATGTAGTTACATGGATGAATGCGCCATCAGATGGTGCAGTACTAAACGTTATTAGTGATCTGTCATCCTGCGCTGTGACTGTTACTGCAGTTTCAACACCATCTACATATACTAAACTTTGTTGTGTGAGGCTTGGAATATTACTTAATACAAACGATACTGTTGTACCGTCTCCTTTATAAGTGTACTCGCCTACCATCTTCTCGCCGGTTTGTCCGTATGCATACACATGGAGTATATCTGTTGCACTTAGTGGACTTGGCAGTGTAATAGTTTTTGTTTGGAAGTTTGTAGTAAAAGTATACTGACGCACACTGTTTTTGTATACAATCAGTGTGTTGTAATCATCTGCTGCTTTGTCTGTTCTGCCATATTGAAAATCTGTAACTAATCCAGTTGTATCAGTGAAACTTGTGTAACGAACTTCCATTGCGTTACCATCTTTTTCATAGTCGTTACTTGCATGTGTATACACTTCCATATCAAGTGTATCATAAACTCTTCCTGGAATAAGTTCTTCAGGCGCATGGCTATTGTAAGTGTCAACAAAGCCTGCTCCGTCTACTTGAATACTAATTGGATCAATGCCTAACTCAACATCTGCTAAGTATCCGTATTCTACATATCCCGGTGCTATGTATTCACCGCCTTCAATACCTGGATTACCGAATTCAATGCCTTTAAAGATTGTATCTAATCCTGCAAGAACTGCAAGTCCGTCGCTGTCAATCTCAAAATTATCAAAAGCAACAATGTCAAAGTTTCCACTATCAAATCCTGGATTTTGATCAAAGCCTGGACCAGTGACTTTATTGCCTAAGTAGCCAGTGCCTTTTTGCAATAGTTCTAAGTCATCGCCAAGCATGCCTGAATCAGGATAATAATAAGCAGCAATTCTATCTGCAGTGCTTGCAAAATCTTCATCTAGCGCAACTTCAAGCACTGTTACACCACTACTGTTTTCAACACTAAACGTTGTTCCACTAGTAAATGCAGTTGTTACTTTGTAAACTTCTTGTGTTTTTGTTGTAGTATTTTGATATGAAACAATATCATTAAGACTGTATGCTGTGCTTGCTGTCCAATCTTTAACACTACTTGTATATGTAATACGATCAAATTTGATAGTAGTATCAAAACTTCTTACTGCGTTGTTTACAATTCTAGGACTTAGTAGTAAACCTGAACCACTTCCAGTTACAGTTATAGTAGGCTCTGAAGTATATCCACTGCCTTTATTTGACATTGTAATACTTGTAATCGCATCGCCATTTGTTTTTGCAACTGCTACTGCTTGCACACCTCCTGATAGTTGCGGTGCACTAATTGTAATAGTTGGGTCTGTGATATATCCTGTGCCAGCATTTACAATAACAATACTGTCTAACTTATAGCCGTAATTTTCACTCCACGGCTTGTTTAGACCTTGTGTCCATAATACTTCGTCACCGGCATAATCACCACTTGGCTTACGGAAGTATGATAGACCTTCGTCATAAAATGAATGTATATCAAAGTCTGTTGTGTCACTGTCATAAAGATCTAACTTGTCATACTTGCTAACGTACTCACGAATCTTTGTTTTGTAAGGCTTAACTTCGTTAATAAAGTCCTCAATAAAATCTGTGTTATCAAACTTGAATGTATTATATTGATCCAAACTACGAATCTTGTGTGCAACTGTAATGAAACTAGTTTTGAACATCCAGTCTGGAGCAAAGTTACTTTCGTTAAGCGCATATTCCATCAAACGGAAGAATAGTTCATTCATGTTTATTTCATAATCGCCAACAAACACATCGTTCTTTAATGCTTCAATGATCTGTCTTATTTCTTGTGCTGGAACTTTATCAAATGCAGCAAAGTCAAATCCATCATTGTCAAAGCCTGTTGCTTCAAAGTTGCTGTTTGCTGTGCTGAAACTATACAAACTTGCGTTAAACTGTAGTGTTCCACGCTCAATAATAACTTCATCCCAACCGGTATCTGTTTTAACAAAGAAACTAAAGTTGCCTTCATCATTGCTTGTTACTTTTGCAATGTCTCCTGTGACTGCATTGCTTAGTGTTAATAAGTCTGCTTCTAATGCTACTTGGTATGCAGGTACTGTTGTTGCATCATATCCTGTAGCATAATATGTTTGATAGTCCCAATAATCTGCTGTGTTGTAACCTTGAATATTTGTTAACTGATAAGTCTTATCTGCTTGCAGTGTATAGATAGTCCAGTAATCGCTGCGAGTTTCATCTTCTAGCACAAGAACTTTATATCCTGTGTTGAGGATAGCAGTGTTTAAGAAATCTCTTTCTTGAACTGAATCAACACTTATGTCATATTCTCCACTGTTTACAGTAGGAATATTCTCACTGCTTAGTAGTTTTGCTAGGTTACTGTTTCTTGCAAACGGTGCTTTGACTAGTATCGAATTACAATACTGTGTAAGAACTTTCAGTGCTGCGGCGCGATTTACAAACATACCTTGACGTGGTTGTGTAAGCACACCGTACTTTTCTACTTCACTTAGGAATGGATCTGGAACCAAGTTGCCAACACTGTCACTGCCTGCTAGACTGTCAACAACTTTTGTATACATTCTTGCAGGAATGGTTTGGTCAGTATTTCCTCTGCCATACAATTCATATTCACTATGCAGCACACCTTCGTTCTTAACTACATCGTAGTTAATGCTTAGTACTGTGTCTTTATCTGCAAAGTATTCTTTACAGTTAAACAATGCAACTGCATCTTTATCCAAAAATGCAGCGTGAGCAAGTCCTGCTGCTTTAGGATCCTCAATAAGACTACGCACACTGTCTGCACTAATAGTTCTAAATTCTGCTTCTGCAGGAACACTTGTTATGTCTTTTACCCAGAAGTAGTAACGAGGCTGTGTGCTATCTGATCTACTGTCATATACGTTTGCTATATTAAAGTTTTCTACATCTTTTACAGTGCCTTCGCCTGTGTACTGACTTGGCGGTACTGTACTTTCAATCCACTCATATACATCAATGCTAGATCCAGGAAATGCTTGCGCCCAATAGTTTGTACGGAAGTCAATATTTCCTTGCTCTGCATTAATATAATGCACCTTGCTTGTGTCCCACCATAGTCTGTTTTTATATTTGTAGTTCCAAAGATTGTTGTATAATGCAGGATCGTTATGATTAATGTAACTAAGTTCTGCTTTTGCAACACC
>MDTG01269176.1_pt1 | contig 11081 bp, 8 predicted proteins | sample 811421 | NCBI WGS metagenome assembly MDTG01 (sample SAMN05326645, study PRJNA326480) | marine metagenome | isolation source: seawater | place: Pacific Ocean: South East | collected 2011 | reverse complement strand
TTATACTCAGGTTTTCAGAAAGTTCTGTTGTCGGCGCAGTTATTTTTGCCTTAGTGTCGGCTTGGATGTCGAGTTGACCGTCCGCTGTCGAACCGATAGTCAAGGCCGAATCCCGGAACTGCAACTCCATCGCAGCGTTGAGGAGCAAGCCTGTGTCAGCGACGTGCGTAAGATTTACGTCGTTGTCTGCGCCGAAGTACAAGACGGATGCGTCACTCTGAAGAAGAAGATCGTCCGGAAGAAACACATCGTCATCTTGCAGCGTCATAGCGGTTGTTAGAGACTCTGCATTGCCTGTCTGGAACACGAGTTTTACATCGTCTCCCCCAGTATCATCGAGCGTATCGACAACGATAGCAGTGATCTTTGCAACATCTACGCCCGACTGCTGCGTATCTAATGTTTCAAAAACAATAGAACCAACACTATCCGCCGCAAGCATGTCGGTAGACGTGTTGGTTAGGGTGATGACGGGTGCATCGTTTTTACGAACATTTAGGTTGACGAGAAATGCGTTGTTCCACAAGTAGGTAGTAGAGCCGAGATCGTACGTGGCATCGGCAAGAGGCTGCAGGTGAGAGCCAACGCCATCATTAGAGCCATCTGCTGCCGCTACGTTCAAGCGATCAATATTCGCACTACCGTCGAGGTGCAAGTCCTTGAACTCGGCGGAAGACGTACCGAGATCGATTGTGTTGTCGCCACTAGGTGTTAAGGCTGTTGTTGTTTGTGTTAACTGTTGAGACGGCCCGAGCTTACTGACGGGTCCGCCGTCTCCGCTAGTAGAGCCGTCGTGTGTGTGACCGGACGATACGTTAAATGCCGCTTGGATGGCGTTAAATTCACCATCGAGAGGCGCAGCATTGATTACGTTGCCGTCTGCAATCTGGTTCGTCGTATCGTTACGAGTATAACCTGCCATCGTTAATTACCTTCTTCCGTATTGCCCAAACTCTATCACTGCAGCATCGAGAGAGAACGGGGGATTTGTACCACTCGATTCGAACTGTAACGACACAGTAAATCCGGAGCCTTGTGTTTGTGTGTCAAAGATAGACTGGAGAGACTCTCCGCTATAAGTTGCTGTTCCAAATTTTACGTCCGGATCACCGAAAATAAAGATTCCTCCCGAACTAGAGGTATTATTTAAACTAATCGTGTCAGGTTCGATGACCCCGCTTTCACTAAGATCGTACTTAACATTGAAGTCGAGATCGACTGACCCCTGCGGATCAGTGTAAATTGTAGCACGATATATAGTCTTTCGTGTTCGAGGGTCTGTAATCGGGAAGAATGGTGTCGAGAAACTAGCTGTGATGTCTGTCCCATCGAAACTATTACCGGACTCCATCTCATAGACGTATCCGTCGTCATTTGCAAAGAGTGCAATCTCTGTTTTTCCGGTGTATGTAGAGTCTGCAACGAAAGCTTTTATTCCTGTAGTTTCAGACCAGTTTATCTCTGCCCCTTGTGCGCCTTGTAGTTGGGTTCCGATAATGCCCTTCGAAGCTGCGGCTGTCGTTGTCGATGAAAATCCAAAAATACGATACTGAGATTTCTCTCGCAGGGTCAGAGATGCGAAAGATGTATTCGCTGTTGTGAGCGAAACAATTTCTTTTTGCACCGGCTTTGTAATTGACGCTAAATTGAAGTCTTCGTTCCGTTCTGTCCCAGCAACTGTGCGTAAACCGTCTGGTCCTAAGAAAATAACATCGCCCGATATTTCTTGTGCTGTATCGCTTACGACGCAACCTATGTTGTCCGTAATTGGTTGCATTTGAAAGTCTGCAATGCTATTACCAACGATGCGTGAGATACGATCTTCGGAGAAAACAATAAGCTGTTCACGAAAAACAATTAAGTCAGTTATAGTACTGCCTACGTTGATTATACCACCGCCTGATGCTGCTGTAAAGTCATCATCTTCAAACGGCGCAGAAAACACAAGGTTTTCGCCCTTTGCGGCAAAGATATGTTCCTTAAATTCTACTGCGTGGGTGGCACCCTGTAGGTCTGACGGCCCAGAAAGTTGCGACAAATCAGAAGCAGCAACCCCTGCAAGTATTAACGGATAGCCTATGCCATCAACAATAAAGAGCTTGTCGTTGCCATCGAAGTTATACTTGCAAAAACGTACACGTGATGTATTTGTGCCGAGAGTTAGTGATGTCGAGAGGTCTGTCCACGCTGTTGGGTTGTCAGTCGTTCCCCTTGCACCTGCAAAAAGTTTCGGATCGCCGGATGTCTGATCACGTGCTGTAATCGCCCTGTCTCGAAAGAACGTAACCCCTAAGATATTGTTTTGTCCGGTAACTATGTTCGAGTTAAACTTCGAAAACCCTTCGATACGACGATAACCACCTTCTGTAGATGCCTCGAAGTTGATAAGGTTACGTGCAGAACCCGGCGCGGCACTGCCGTGCTGCAGCGGACTAAGGTTACTGATAAGACCCCCACGAAACTCGATAGGGTACGTCTGCCAACGATCCGGCATGTTAGGTTGCCCTTACGTAATAATTTTCGTTTACAAGTATTTTACGCATGTTTTTCATGCCTTCATCAAACTTGTTTTTTGATATTGATGCCATCTCCATGTTGTCACGGAACATGTAGCAGTAGTACATAGCACCATCTACAATGACGTATTTGTATGGTTCTGGTATCATAGGCACATCATCGTGTAGGGATAGATTCACGGGATGTAGGAAATATTCGTACTCGACTGTGTACGCTTTGTCCGGCATGGGTATAACACCAAAGTAACCGTCTTGTGACCTAAATACAAACTCGGGTACGCCACCCTTTGTAACATCTGTTTCGTCTTCTTGATCTATGTAACGATCTACGTACTCTACATAGGTAATCTTACGTAGCTTACGTGCCCTGCCTAAGTCGAGACTTGTGTCTCGCTTCACCCGGAACGTATCGAAGTCTACGTATTTAGCCTCGTCCGCAAACGAGTAACGGGTCTCCCCAGCAACCAATGTAATTTCGTCCGAGTTGTGATTGTAAGGCCAGTACAGATAGTACTGATTGATGTCGCGGATAGAAGAGTTTATTGCATCCTTGATGGTTGCGTAAAAACCTTTTGCGGTAGAAAAATTAGTGGATGTGAGTTCTGTCTCGTTGAGGCGACGAGCAACGCTGTTGACGAGTTCAAGGTAATTATATGCCATTAGCTACGCTCCCTTACTCGCAAGTTAATCACTCGTTTTGTGACGATAGCAGCAGTAGTTTTAGTCGACGTGCTTGTCGTAATCTCGCAGATTAACTTGTTGTCTATATTTGCCGTGCCGCCTGACAGCACAATGGTGGCTGTCGTGTCAGTGTTAGCAATACGATTCACAGTCATGCCGTTGATCGTATCCGAAGCAGATAGGTTACTTGATTCTGTGCCGTCAGTTTGTATAAAGCGCCACGCAACAGACGCAATAGTCAGCGTATCTAAATACCGAGACCAGTCTACAGTGTAGTCTAGCTGTTCATCTGGGTCTTTGTCGGGCCATCGTAATGACATTTTATGCTACCTTTGCTAATCTTTGTGCGTCTTGAGGCACAGATACGATTCGGGGCTTTTCTTCAGGCACTAATACAATTCGTTGTTTATCTTGGACGATGTAAAGAATGTGTTCTGTCGGTTCTGTAACATGAACTACACGTTGTTTTTCTGCAGCTACGAATACGACGTGCTTGCGTTCGTAGAGCGTTGCGTCGAAGAAGAAGGATAGAAATCCGGTTGCGACAGTGGTTGCCTGTCCGGATACGGATGCGGTTTCTGACCTACGACGAGTTGCCAGCCCTGCGATTGAGGCTGTGCCAATTACAGAACTCGTTACGACTTGGATACGGATACCCGTTGCCGTAGCTGTTGCTACACCCGATACAGATGCGCTTTCATTACGCACCCGCACTGCTGCGCTAGACTGGGAAGCGTCCCCGCTGACACTGCTTGCCCCATCCCGGACGCGAATTGCGGCTGCTGATACGGTTGCTGCGCCAGCAACGGAGGAGCTTGTGTTGCGGACACGTATCGAAGATGCAGAGACAGACGCCGCACCTGAAACAGATGCTGATTCGTCCTTGACTCGGACTGCTGATCCAGCAACCGTACCCGCACCTGATATAGAGCTTGCACCCTCGCGTACTCGAATTGCCGCTGCAGAAACTGTAGCCGCACCTGACACAGAGGAGGCTGCAATGGCTCGTAGTACCGCAGAGGATGACGCTGTTGCCTGACCAGATACAAAGCTAGTAACAGGAGCGAGGAGCGTAGCCGCCGCCGATACAGTCGCTACTCCAGATACAGAGGCTGCGCTCGTTTGAACGCGAACACCACTCGATGATGCCGTCGCGTCACCGGATACGGACGACGCACCCTTTGCCCTAAGTAACGCAGTTCCTGATGCCGTCGCCGCACCGGAGATGGTGGAGTCACCCGGACGAAGACCCGTTGCTGTAGCACTCGACGCGCCTGATGCGGAGATGGAGCTACTTGCAATAAGACGAGCAGTGGCTGTCGATGCTCCCGTACCCGCACCAGATACGGATGCACTGCTTGTAGCTATTAGTGCGGCGCTTGCGCTAACTGTGCCTGTGCCGGATACAGACGCTGTGGCTAATTGGAACGACGTTACTGCTACGTCTGCTACGGTGGCAGTGCCAGATACGGATGCCTGACCCGCTGCCCGAAGAGTTGCTGTACCGCTGACTGTAGCGGCACCAGATATAGAGGCAGTAACCTCGTGTTCAACCTTAACGTCTGATGCGTCAGTGAGATCGCCAACCTGCCCTGTCCCGGCAACCCCCGTGAGGGTTATACTCGCTGCGCCGCTAACCGAGCCGCCAAAGTATCGAAGGCCAAGAAGATTGTTCTCGTTGTTTTTATCATCGTCTTCTACGATAGCCCCAACGGGAACCTCTGACACAAACCGCATACCAGCGGTAAGGGCGTAGCTTTTAGCGTTACCGGTTAGGTTGCCATCCGTAGTCGTGCTTGAGATAAGCTGAAACTTGGTTGGAAAGTCTGATCCAGTGTTACTTGTCGCAAGCTGTATCGTGTCTACAAGTGTGCCGCTGCTGTTAAATACCTTGATGTTGCGGCCATTCGTACCGGGCGCACCCATGAAGCACACAAACTCTGCTGCTTCGATGAGACGAAACTCATTGGCAAAACAACCTTCGGGTACGAAACTGGTTTTTTCACCACCGTCGCTGTCCGCAATGCTGAATGCCGCAGAGGCTTTAGCTGTTTGATACCTATTACTTGGCCCTGTAAAGTCTGTACCTGTAACAAAGCTACTAGAAATCGTGCTTATGGTGCTGGTAACACTACCCCCACCACTGGTAAACCTTGTGAAGGTTTGTGCCGTCCCGCCGTATCCATCCACCAAAATCGCTACTGCACTGCCAGAGGCAAAGCCGTAAAGGAAATCAGTTGTGGCAGGGAAGAGTGACCTGCTGTCAGTGGACAGATCGGCGTTACCACTCTTAAACACCATAATCGGAATATCAGAAAAGATCGTATATTCAGGATCACTGGTATCATCGCTGTAAGTTTGCGTCGTGGTCGATGTACTGCCAACACTCAAGGTTGTAGTCGATACACCGTCCTTAAATATTTCTACAGATGCTGTGCCGTACAAGGCTCTCATCTGAAGTTTTACGCCGGTACGTTGATTTCGTATACCGAAGGATGTACCTGCCCAAGAGGTCGGAACACCTACCGTTTCGTTGTCTGAGTTCTGTAACGTAATCGGCTTGTTTGCCGATATGATCTTGTTTTCGTAATTCGACGCGGAGACAGTAAGTGTACCACCTGCCGAACTTATTGTGCCAAGAGATGACCCGTCAGCCGAAACTGTGGTGCTATCTTCGTAAGCAATGACTGTGATGTTGGGATTATCGTCGTCCTCTGGTACAAAATATTCTGCGTGACGCGCACCGCCTAAGTCTTCATTGCCACGAGCCTCAACTCCCGTCAACGTCACCTGTGCATTTACAGGAGACTCTGCAAAGGTGAGAAACGAAAAGGGGCTGTGACCAAACATTTACTTAGTCCAGCGGATCGGGCCAGTCGTTAATTGGTGCGTTGCCTGTTGGTTTTCCATCTGAATCTGTAGGTGCATCAAACAGTGCGACAAAGGCTGCGTGATCTGCAGCGTTATCAATAGCAGTTTCGATTGTTCCGCTTTTAGTGCGAACTGCGGCACGATATGTAGTCACATCAGATGGAATAGCCGTGCTTGCTTCTGCCTTACGTGTGACGTACCAGTCAGTCGGCGCAAGAAAACTCGCTGCTGTCCGTTTCGTTCGAATCTTCCATTCAGATTTTAAACCTAGTGCGACAATTTGCTTACCGTCCCTGTCAAGGATAGGATCACCTTTTACATCGACTTGTTTCACATCATCTAGGGCTTTGGGTGTTTTTGCATCCCAGTAAAACCGATTGTCATATGGTGCCGGATCATCTTCCCACACCAGACCGACAGCTTTCTTTTCTGCATCCGTAGTTAGAGATAGCCAGTTGCCCGGATACTGATTGCCGTCACTATCGGACCAAGCTCTCCCTGTTCGAATGATTTTACTTTGGTATTTCCACGCCATTAGTGCGTCTCCTGTTATCGTGCATTGGCATATTTAAATGGCTGTTCTGCAAAAGCTAGATATATATAACCCCTGCCATCCACATTAACGTGTGTGCTTCTACTTTTGAAACCATTTGAAAGAAAATCTATCGCAATACTAGACCCAGAGCTTGTGTTTTCCGCAGCGTCTGATTGCGCCTGTAAGATTTGTTGATTTGGGTTGAATGTCTGCCTCTTGTTGTCATAGATATTCCACCCACCCGTGCCGCCAGACGCGCTTTTTATCATTACCCAAGCTGGCCTAAAGTCAGTGTACACAAATTGGCCATCTGCATCGCCATTGCCAGTGTAGCCGCCTACGTTACTATAGCCGGTTACGCTATGGAAGCAGTAGGCAATATGCTTTTGACTTGATTCGTTTGATGAGACGGAATTTCCAACACTAAAAACAGATGAAGTTGGCTCTGTATCATTAAATGATGAATTGTCGGGAGTAGCTGCATCGGTCGTGAAAAACATATACTTCGTGGCCTCAGATACCTCGTTATAAATAAGCCATTGTCTGGAAGCATCTCTATTTTTAATAATGATAAACTGCGGCTTTTTGTTCAGGCCGTGACCCACTGTAGCGTTAGAGCCTGTGCCTGTATAACTAACGATGCTAAATCCGCTTTCAGTGCTGGCCGACACAGTACTGGTGATGGTGCCGTCTGTGTTGCTGACAGTTGCTCCACTCGCTTTCCAGTTCCAAGCGGCATACGTTCTTGAGTTACCATTGACTTGACCGCCGCCACCAGTGCCATCTAACGTAAAACCATCAGAGTCAATAGACACAAAGCCATCATTTGAAGCCGTGCTTTCTCCGGCTGTACTTGGCAGACGCAACCTTTTTGACACGCCGCGAACCGAGTCAATTAATTCATGTGGGTCAGCATTACTTCTGGATTTAAACCAAAGCCAGTCAGGTTGAAAGCCAACGCCAGTGATACTTTGTGACCCTGCATTGCCAGTGTACAAAACTGTGTTAAAATAATCTGCTGGAACCTCCCCCTTACTAGGGTCAATGTCAGGGTCTTGTAGCTTAGCCGTTGAAAAAGATGTATACCCCGCAGGTGGAGTTGTTCCCCAGTCACTGGGGTCATCTTTCAAAGTTAGTTTTGGCGCACTTGAGTTACCGTGTATACCGCCTACACCTACCGTCAATCGACTGTTTGCCGTAAAAGTAAAATGTGGGTTAGTGCCGTTAGCAACGTCAGGTGTGCCATTGACGGTCTGCACTGTGCCGTTTAAAGAAAAGAAACCTTTGCCAGCATCGAAATCTATAAACACGCCGACACGATCATTTGTCGTGCGGAATTTGCTGGGAGAACCGCCTTGATCGACGCCGTTGCTACTAATTTCAGCGGGAGCATCGCCATTTCCACCGCCGCAGTAAGAACCAACCAACTTGTTGTTGACAGAACCACTACCCACGGCCGACATATCTTGTTCGTGATCAACAACAAAGACGCATTGACTGTCCGTGCTGTTGAGAGCATAAGTGGTATCAAGATTGACTTCACAATATGCCTTTCCCTCGTTGCGAAAAATGGTAAGTGGCGTTCCCGAAAAACCATCAGTACCTGCTGCAAACTCGATTGTCTTATTGCCATCAGATAAAGTAGTGGCTTGTTTTACATCTTTAAGTAAAGCGTTAAAAGTAGCCTTATTATCTGTCGGGCTATCCGGCATCTGATCTGTAGTAGAAAAATTGCTGACTGAAAGATGGTTATTGTTTCCAGATGTATCAGCACCTACACCATTCGCGTCATTGCTAAGTCCAGACTGAGCAAATTCTAGCCTAAACCCGTTGGTGCCGTAACTGCCGGTGTACTGTTTAGGAATCCAAACGTCATTCTTTGTTTCGCCAAAACTAGTCGGTGCTAACTGCGAACCCTCAACAAAATTTACTTCTGCTAAATAACCATCCAAAGAGTCAACGCTGCCAGTATTATATGCACCCACCGCTACGACGATTGAGTTATTCATTTGAGTGTCTAAATTTTGAGTAGGTTGGATATTATTACCAGATGAAAAATCTGTTATTTGACCCCCGTTTACATAGAGTTTTACTCTATCTGATGCTGTTCCCTGCGTAGTATCTACAGCAAGAACGATGTGATACCACGCACTGACATCTCTAAATACTTGGCTTGTTTCGAGTCTGATATTCTCTACAAGGGAGCTAGACGGGGTTGATGCATCTTGAATAAAAATTCTGTCTGCGCTTGTAAATTGCATAATAAAAAAGTCAGTGGCATCACCTCTAGTAGTTCCAAATATTCCTTGACCTCTTCCGATATTGCTTCTTTTTAGCCACCCACTCCAAGTAAATTTCCTTCTATCATTTGTACTTGGTGTGCGAAATAGTTCAACATTATCAACGTCGTTATAGCGCAACGATTGATTTATTAGAAACGGATAAAACGAAGCGTCACCGCCACCACCAATACCAAAAATACCACTCATTTTGTATCTAAAGCCCTTCCGATTTCATGCAGGTTTGTACCGTCAGATACAAAGACAAGTTGATCACGCGCACTAGCAGTCGTTGTAAGCGTCGGAGCCGTGCCGCCAACAAACTTAAACACAGAGTTAAATGTGACTGTGCGCGAACCTGTACCGTCCTGCTTAATTATCAAAACGTATGCTGCGCCGTCAACTTGATTCGTTGGCGCACCGAAAGTACGGTTGCCGCCTAACGTAACGCTCGTCACCTGATTAGCAGAAGTATCCCACGCGATTGTAGAAGCATCTGTAAGTGTCGTCGCATTGAAGTTTTGGGTAGCTGTAAACTCCTGCGCCGTCTTTAGGTTTGCAACAGCAAAGCCACCCGCCTGTGAGTTGTCGTGAACAATGAGGGTATCCTTGTCGGTATCGACCGTGACTTCGCCTACCGCGCCTGTAAAGGAGCCGTGTTGAGAAGTCGTTCCCCGTCTAAGCTGTACTTGCTGTGCCATTAAGCTATTGCTCCATAATCTTGTGAACTAGCGGCTGACCCCGTAATCAAACCGAAGTCGAGGTCGCCAAGACCTAAATCTGACACAACCTCTGACGCTGATCTGCCCTCTATCGAAGTTCCGTTAACACGCAAGAAATCATCGTCTGCAACGCCGGATGTAAATACTGGGACGTTGCCGTTGCTAATGCCCGTGGCTGCAACAGCGGCTGTGCCTAGTCCCAATGTTGTTCGCTGCGCAGAAGCATCAGCATCATCAAGCAGTGCTTTACCAGCAGCAGTCAAGTCGTAGGTTGCAGCAGTGCCGGAGCCGGTGAACTGAATGCCCTTATCTGCTGCAGAGGTTAAGCCAGCGAGTGCTGCGAGTTCTGCATCGTACGCCTGTACGTCAGAGCCGATAGCCAAGCCCAGAGTCGTACGTTGTGCGCTTGCATTAGCATCGTCAAGAAGTGCTTTACCTGCTGCTGTAAGATCATATGTGGCTGCAGTGCCAGAACCAGTAAACTGGATACCCTTGTCAGCAGCGGAAGTTAGGCCGGCGAGTGCTTGCAATTCTGCATCTAGTCTAGCGTTGGGTACTGTGCCGCTACCTAATTCAGAAGCGTTCAAGGATGTAAGGCTTGCGCCACTACCATCTGTAAGTTGCACTGTGCCAGTAGCGTCAGGCAGGGTGATGGTGTTATCTTGATTTGGCCCCGAAACAGTGAGAGTAGTTTCATGATTGTTATATGCGTCACCCTCAAACTGAATATTTATATTTTGCCCAAGATAAACTGTCTTGTAAAACTGACTTAAACCAAACGCCATTCTCTGATAAATCGCGCTTGAACCACCTTGCATTGCAGCCAAATCAAGAGCAGCATCTTCTGTTCCGTCAGAAGCGTCCTCAATTCTCACATCTATGCGGCCATACTCAATCTTTTCGTCAGCGTCATTTTCTCCGTGAAACTGTATTTGACCAATGTCATCGTCATCGGCAGGAGATGCGCTATTGCGGTAAAGTGATAATGTTGGCGCGGCACTTGCACCAGCATCCGTTGATCCGACTGTTAAAGTGCTTTCAATGTGACCATCAGCATTCAGAAACACAGCCTTTTCTGCTGGTTGTGTACAGAAAATATCTCGCGTACCCGTTGACCAGTTGACGGCGCTATCACTGTTGCTCGACTGTAAGATTGTCGTACGCGCAAGGGTAGTACCCGAAGCGGTGTATGTACCAATACCCACCTCAAAGTCTGTGCCGTCCGTGCAACAGTAGTACGTCGTGTTACCATCCCCGACAACAGAAAACGACTCGAAACCAGTCGCAGCACCGCCAAGAGTATACGTGCCAGTACTGGTGGTCGTAGTCGTTTCTTTTACGCGGTCAGCAAGAACGAGGGCCATTACGCAATCCTAACTATCGCATTAGAGGCGTCTGCCGTCGGGAACGTAATCACAAAGTCACCGCTCGTAGATGTTTGGGTGCTGCCAAAGTCGAACACAGCAATCGCCTTGTT
>MDTG01014135.1_pt1 | contig 11081 bp, 8 predicted proteins | sample 811421 | NCBI WGS metagenome assembly MDTG01 (sample SAMN05326645, study PRJNA326480) | marine metagenome | isolation source: seawater | place: Pacific Ocean: South East | collected 2011 | reverse complement strand
GATATGCTTATTAAAGTTATGGAAAAAAATGATTTCACTGTATACGAATACGAGTGGTGGCATTTTAATTATAATAAATGTAATTCTGGAATTATGAATTATTCTTTTTCTGAGTTAGATTCAATCAATTCCATTTAAAATTTTTTGGCCAGAAGTCAAACTTGTTTCAAACTTATCTGACACATCATCAATATTTTCTTTAAAATCATTAAGTTTATTATTCACTTGCAAAAGGTCAATCCCTTCAAGATTGTTATGAGTTTTTTTATCCATAGGGTATTTATCAAAAGCAAACTCATTACTAAAGTCTTTCATAAAATTCATCATTGACATTCTTGCAATATCAAGGTTTTTTACAACCTCATTATCTTCCTCTATTCCATCTATTTCAAGTAAACTACTTTTAATATTTTTAATGTTTTTCATTTCAAGCATTAGCTCATCATGTTCTTTCATTATATCATCCAAAAGCTCTACATTGGACAAATGAAGATCGTTATTATTAGAACAAGAAATTAAAAAAAATAATATATATATATACCTCATAATTAATGATTTTTATGCCCACCTGGACTGTATTGTAAATTTAGAATAAAATCATTAAAATTTCCAACTTGGACACCGCTATAGCTCATATAACTTGGTAATGAATATTCAATAGAAACCCTAGCATTTTTAAAAATACCTTTTTTTATTGCAACATTTAAACCAAAAGAAGTATTTAGTAAAACACTTCCTGAATTATTATTATTATTGAGAATCATCAAGCTTTTATTTAGTGTAGAATCTTCTCCTTTTATTCTATTTTGATTAATATAATTCTGTCTTATACTTAAACTTATGAGGTTTGAAAGTTTAATTCCCAACCAATAATTTAAATCTAATAAATTACCATGAGCATAATCTCTAGCATTTTCACTAATATTAAATGAGTAGAGTGGTTGAAATCCACCAGAAATTTTGTTTAATTGAAAAAGGGATGTAAAACCAGTTAAAATAGAGAAATGACCAGATCCAAGTTGCATTGAATAAGGCATCATATTTAATTTATTTTTCTTTTGAATACTACCAACTGGAATAAGTAACCCAATATTTGAATGAAGCTTTATATTTTTTTTACTTATTATACTGTATAAAGATTGTAAATCAATATCTCCTATACCAGATGTAATTAATTTGCTTTTTGAACTTTCAAATGATTCATATGTAGTTTCTTTCTTAATAAAATTAAATTTAGAATATAAAGTAATAGAATTGGATATTCCATACATAAATTCAAGAGAGTGAGAATTAATTTTCTGAGAGATAATATTTCTTAAATAGTATGTAAATATTCTATTTCTGTTATACTTAATATTATCATTATAACTTCCCTCTCCCTGGGAGAATAATAGTTTATAACCTATCATAATTCCCCCTTTACTGTGTACATGATCAGCATCAACTCCAGAGGGTGCATGTGAGTCAGGTCTGGATGAATCCCACATTTTCATATTCATCTTCATAAAATGGTCTTTGATATCAATAAATTTACCATCTTCTCCAACTAATTCATTATTTGAAATTAAATTATCAACTAAGAAATCAATTGATTTATTTACATCTTTAATATTAGATATAGAAAATTCAGCAACAACTTTATCATCATTGTTTTTATCAATAATAAAACCTTTATAATTATCTATCTGTAACTCGGTTGACCTTTTATATTTCCAGCCGAAGGATATAGAGATATAATATCTATTCTTACCAGAAAAGATTAAACCTCTTTTTTCGATATTTCTTATAATTAAATTTCCTATCTGATTATCAGTAGCATCAAAGCCAGATGAAAAATCAATTTTATTAACGATATTAATTGATAACCCATTCTGATTATTTATCCTTTGACATAGAATATCATTACATATTATGAAACAAAAAAAAAGCAAATATCTTTTCATACAATTTATTCATTACTAAAATAAATCTTTTACTTTGTTGAAAAAAGTCATTTTCTCATCTTATGAGCTTTTTAGAAAAATACAACGAAGGACAAACTTTATTAATTGATAAAGATCTTGAATGGACATCATTTGATGTTGTTAAAAAAATAAAATTTTTAATTAAATGTAAAAAAGTTGGTCATGCAGGAACATTAGATCCTTTAGCAACAGGTCTTCTAGTTTTATGTACTGGAAAAAACACAAAAAAAATCAATGATATTCAGAATCAAAATAAGGAATACACTGGTGAATTTACTTTGGGAAAAACAACACCTTCTCATGACCTAGAAACAGAGTTCATTGAATCAAATGATTTAGATGATGTTACAGAAGAAAAAATTAATGATTTAAGAAAAAATTTTATTGGAGAACAATTCCAAAGACCACCAAGATTTTCTGCTGTTAAAGTTAAAGGTAAAAGAGCATATCAGTTTGCAAGAAAAAATGAGAATATAGAAATAAAAGAAAAAAAAATAAATATTCATGAATTTAAAATTTCTGAAATTAATTTACCAAACATTAGTTTTATGATATCGTGTACAAAGGGAACATATATTAGGTCTATAGTAAGAGATTTTGGAAAAGCATTAGGATGCGGAGCTGTTTTGACCAGGCTTAGAAGAACTAAAATTGGAGAATTTGACGTTAAAGATGCATTTAAAATAGACGATTTTGTTAATAAAATAAACAAAGAAAAGATTGAAAATAGTTAAGGACAAATCCACATTAAATTATACAAAGTATTCTATAGCTACTATAGGATATTTTGATGGAATTCATCTTGGACACAAAAAAATAATAAAGGAATTAGTAAATCAAGCAAAATTAAATGGTGGAAAAAGTGTACTTATTACCTTTTGGCCACATCCAAAAATAGTTTTAAAAAAGGATACTAACATACACTTTCTCCTTAGTAAGGAGGATAAGTATAAATTTCTTAAAAATGAGGGAATAGATATAATTTATTTAATTGAGTTTACAAAAGATTTTTCAAAAGTAAAAGCAGAAAAATTCATTCAAGAATATCTAGTAAAAAGACTAAAAATTAATAAACTGATCATTGGTTACAATCATTGTTTTGGATATAATAGAGAGGGGAACTTTAATTATTTAGAAAAAAATAGAGATAAGTATCATTTTGATATTCAAGAAATTAAAAAGGAAGAAATAAATAATAATTTTGACATAAGTTCTTCATCTATCAGAAAGGAAATTCATGAAGGAAACTTGAAAAAAGCAAATATTATGCTTGGATATAATTTTTTTATAAAAGGCAAGGTAATAAAGGGTGATGGAATAGGAAAAAAAATAGGATATCCAACTGCTAATATCTTATTAGTAGATAAAGAAAAAATTATTCCAGGAAATGGCGTTTATGTCTGTAAAATATTTATTGAGAATAAATATTATGGGGGAATGCTAAATATTGGTTTTAGACCAACCGTAAATGGAAAAGAGAGGAGAATAGAAATACATATATTTGGGTTAAATTATGATCTTTATGATAAAATTTTAAAAATCATTTTAATTCATAAAATAAGAGATGAAATTAAGTTTACTACGTTAGATGAACTAAAAGTTCAATTAGGAAAAGATAAGATTAAATCAATTAAAATATTAGAAAATGAAAAAGTCAGAAATTAAATTTATTGTAACTCTTGATAAAGAAAACATACCTGAAAAAATTGAGTGGATGGCTGAGGATAGTTTAAATCCTGATTTATCTGACACCAAATCAATTAGTATATCATTATGGGATGAAAAGAAAAAAAATACACTTAGAATAGATTTATGGACTAAAGAAATGAATACTGATGATATGAAAAGATTTTATATCGATTGTTTAGGTGGACTTAGTCAGAGCATTCTCAACTCAACAGGAGACGAATTCATGTCAAAAGAGACAAATAAGCTATGTGATAAGCTTATTGAACATATTAAAAATAAGTCCAATTAATTCCCTTTAATAGCTAAATTTTGATTAATTTACTGAGTTGTTATAAGTATAACTAACTTGAATTTTAACATAAAACTATAAAGTGTATGAATAATTTTGTTAAGAAATTAGTCTGCCTTTTCTTATTATTTTCCACGTTTACATATCAATCATATTCTCAAAATATTTCTGTTTCAGGAAATGTTTCAGATGAAGATGGTGGATTAGTTGGTGTAAATATTTTAGTTAAAGGCAAAGTACTAGGAACTGTCTCTGATAGAGATGGTAATTTTAGTTTGAATGTTGCTGAATCATCTGCAACATTAGTTTTTTCAATTGTTGGATACCAGACGCAAGAGGTTAATGTTTCCTCTAATGTATCTGATCTAAACGTTACTATGTCAGAATCAATTCTGCTTGGTAGCGAAGTAGTAGTATCTGCTTCAAGGGTTGAGCAAAGTATCTTGGAAGCACCTGTTACAATTGAAAAGATGGATCTACTTGAAATCCAAAATACAGCAACTGCTGATTTTATGGATCAACTTGAGCACATTAAAGGTGTGAAAGTAAGTAGAGGAAGTCTAAACTTTGCAGCTGTTAATACAAGAGGATTTGCTACTGATGCGAATACAAGGTTCGTTCAGTTAGTTGATGGAATGGACACATCTGCTCCATTACTTAACTTCCCAACTGGAAATTTAGTTGGAATCAACCCTCTTGACCTAGAAAGTGTTGAAATTATACCAGGAGCTTCTTCTGCTCTATATGGTCCTAATGCTTTTAATGGTGTTATGTCAATGACTAGCAAGAGTCCTTTCGAATATCAGGGTTTATCTGCACAAGTAATGCAGGGTTACACAACTTCTCATAGAGATGGTAATGAAAATAACGGGTATTCTAAATATAATTTAAGATACGCCAAAGCATTTAATGATAAGCTTGCTATTAAAGTAAACTTCTCTTATGATATGGCTACTGATTGGATCGCTAATGATTATGCAACTAATGTTGACGCATCAGGAAATGCATATGGAGATCTTGACATGAGAGGAGCACCAAATTTTAATGGTCTTAATCTACATGGAGACGAGACACAAGTTGCTGTTCCGGTTATGGCTGCTGCTTCTCTAGTTGGTAATTGGGTTTCCCTATTACCTGAACAAGTTTTAGACTTAAGAAGAACAGGTTTACCTGAAGAATTTTTACTTGATAATAATGATGCTAAAAATATGAAGTATGACGTTGGAATTAATTATAGACTTAATGACAACCTTGAGGCTTCATTAGTATACAGAAAAGGTGGAGGAAATACCATCTACACAGGAGCACAGAAATATGCTCTTAGAGATTTTGGACAGCAATTTTTCAAACTTGGTTTAGAAAGTGATAAGCTTAAGTTTAAAATATATCAGTCTGTAACTGATGCTGGTAATTCTTATAATATAGGAGCACTGGGAGCGATAATGAATGAAGTATTTAGTCCAAGTGCAGCATCATGGGCACCTACATATCTTCAAACTTATATTACTGCTATGCAAGGTTATGTCCCTGGAGTTCCTGCTGGAGATACTCATTTTGCACATGTCGTTGCTAGACAGCAAGCAGATGCAGGAATTCCTGCAGTAGGGTCTGCAGAGTGGATGGGAGTTAGAGATCAAGTTATGAAAAATAGATTCCAGGATCCAAATGCACCAGGTGCAAGTTTTTATGATAACTCTAAACTTACACATGCTGATATCACATATGAGGCTGCTGACTGGTTGCTTGTTGGAGCCAATTATAGAAACTATGGTATTTTCACTGATGGAACTATCTTTAATGAAGATCCTGATGGTAACGGTGTTAACGAAAGAATACATATTGGAGAATTCGGTGCCTTTGCACAAGTAAACACTGAAGTATTTGATGGTTTTAGGTTTATTGGATCATTGAGATATGACAAAAACCAAAACTATGAAGGTCAGGTAACACCAAGGATTGCAGCAGTTTATACATTTGCTGAAAAGCATAATTTAAGATTTAGTTATCAAACTGGTTTCAGAAGTCCTGATACACAGTCACAGTTTATATTCTTCCCTACTGGAACATCAACTCTTCTTGGTACTGCAAAAGCTAATGCTGAGAGATATGGTGTTATGGAAGGTGGAGCTTGGACTAATGAATCTTATCAAGCATTCCTACTTTCAGGAGGAACATTAGATCCTGCTACTGGAGATCCAATTGGTGGTAATTCGGCTTTACTACAAGAAGCATATGTAGATTATATTAAACCTGAGAAGTTATCTTCAATAGAAGTTGGTTACAAGGGTATAATAGGAGAAGCATTACTTGTTGATATGAACTACTATAATACTAATTATACAGATTTCGAAGGTGGACAAAATGTTAATGCTAAATTTGCTTCTACTCATAAAGGACAAGCTATTCCAGCTGGATATACGTGGGCATTAAACAGTAATACTGATGCTGATGTAAGATCATGGGGATTTGGTCTTGGACTTACTGTTGACGTTGGATTGGGTTACAAATTAACTGGAAACTATAATTATAAAAATTTAGAGATTGATGGATCAGATCCTTCAGAAAGTGATTTCATCTCTTATTTTAATACTCCAGAAAATATGTACTCTTTCACTTTCTCAAATAGAGAGGTATTCAAAAACTTTGGTTTCTCAGCAAGTCTAAGATTCCAAGACGACTTCTTGTACGAAAGTACTTTCGCTAATATGATGATTCCTGCTTACGGAACTTTTGACGCTCAAGTAAATTATAAAATTGAGAGTCTGAAGACTATTGTTAAAGTTGGAGGAAACCATATTGGAATTGACAATAATGATTACAGATCTAGACCAGGTGGACCATTTGTTGGAAAACTTTTCTACGTATCTCTAACCTTTGATGAATTTTTAAACTAATAAATTATGAAAAAGTTTAAATCAATATTTTTTATAGTTGCTCTTTCGCTAGTATTTTTTGCTTGTGAACAAGAGGTAACTGAACTGAAACCTAATGTTTATAGTCCTGCTGGAACCCCAAGTGGTGATAGCGGTAGTGCAGACTTTAGTAAGTTTGTTACAATAGGAGGTAGTTTTACGGCTGGTCTTATGGATGGTACATTGAACAATAGTGGTCAAATGTATTCTGTAGGTAAAATGATCAATAACCAGTTACAATTAGCTGGGGGGTCTAGCACATTTAATCAACCTGATATAAATTCTGAAAACGGATATTTAGGACCAGGTCCTGATGGTGTTGCTGGTACTTCAGATGATCAAGGTAAAACATTCTTGACACAAAGTGCATCAACTGGTGCAATTGGAATTAGTTTCTCTCAAGGTGATGCAGCTTCTGTTGCTACCCCTTACAGTGGAGACAAAGCTGCATTAAATAATTTTGCATTCCCTAATTCTGTTATGGGTATGTTTTTAACTGCAGCTGCTGGTGGACCGAACGTAGAAGCAAATCCTGCATATAATGATTTTTTTGCTAGATTTGATGCTTCAGGTGCAACAGTATCTCCTCTTGGACAGTTTATTGGATCTGGAGGATCATTCTTTATGGCGTGGCTTGGATTTTCTGACTTTGTTGCCTACTCTGCAAGAGGAGGTGACACAACTCAGGCGCCAAAACCTGATGCAACTGTATTAGCTGGATATTATGAACAGGCTTTAGGAGGAATGTTAACTAATAACCCTGTATGGAAAGGTGTTGTAGGAACTGTTCCTGATATTTTAGCTTTACCGTATTTTCAATTTATTGCAAGTACTGTGGCTAAACCTTCTGGAATTATTCCATTACATCCAACTGATGATGCTGCAACGATTGGTTTGCTTCAGACTTTAGCTACTGGATTCAATTCAACACTTGCTGGACTTTCTCAACAAGGTTTTTTAAGTGCTGATGAAGCTGCTGCAAGACAACTTTCATGGTCTGCTGGAGCAAACGCAGTACTAATTAACGATGAATCTCTAACTGATTTAGGCCCATTATGGGATGGATTAGTTGGTGCATCATTAATGGATGCTCCTACTAGAGCACAGTTAGAACCATACAGATTGGCTAGAATGGCTACAGATAATGATATTTTACCATTAGCTGCTCAGCAAGTTCTGGGAGTTGCTGTTACCCCTACAGTTGTTTGGGGAGTTACAGCACCATTAACAGATGAGTATGTTCTTACTGCTTCTGAACTTTATGAGTTTGAAGTCGCTAGGGCTACTGTTAATGGAGCTATAAAGACTGCTGTTGCTACTTTAGGAAGTGACAGAGTAGCAGTTGCTGATTTTGATGGATACTTCCAAACATATGGAGGTGCTAGCCCATTCGTAGTTAATAATTCAATTATTACTTATGATTTTGCTCCACCAACCGGTATGTTTTCAACTGACGGTATACATCCAAATGCTAGAGGATATAGCCTTATTGCTAATAAGTTTATTGATGCTATCAATGAAAAATTTGGAGCAACTGTACCGCATGGTAACCCTGCAAGTTTTCCTGGACCAGGATTTCCTGTAACAGTTGAATAGATTATTCAAATTTTATAGTTAAAATTAAAGGCTAACATTTTGTTAGCCTTTTTTTTTTAATAAATTGTAACTATGTCAGTATCAAGAAGAGATTTTATTCATAAATCAATAGCGGCTGGAAGCTTGTTTCCTCTTTTCTCTATGGACTATAAAAAAAATAAAATTGATTTAAATGCAAAGTATAGAGATGAAAAATACTGGAATGATGTAGCAAACATGTATCATCAAAATATTAATTTCATTAATCTAGAATCAGGATATTTTAGTCCATCTCCAGAAAGCGTCAAGAACTATTGGGTAGGTTTTGTTAATGAAATTAATGAATCTCCATCCTACTACATGAGAACACGCCAGACAGAAATGCGTGAAAAAGTTAGAAATAAACTTGCTAATTATGCGGGTATTCAAAGTGATGAGCTTGTACTTACTAGAAATACAACTGAATCTATGAATATCATTATTCAGGGAATTAAACTTGATAAAGGTGACGAAATATTAAGAACAAACCTAGAATATCCTAATATCATTCAAGCTCTTGATATGCGTGAAAGAAGATTCGGAACCAAGGTAAGAATAGTAGATGTCCCTATTCATCCAAAAAATCAACAAGAAATCGTAGATAAAGTTATTAGTGCAGTAAATAAAAAAACAAAAGTTATTCTTATATCACACATGGTCTTTCTAAACGGTCAAGTATTTCCTGTTAAAGAAGTTTGTGCAAAGGCTAGAGAGTTAGGATTAGAAACTATAGTAGATGGCGCACATTCATTTTCACATGTAGATATGGATATTTCTGAGATAGGATGCGACTACTATGCCTCAAGTCTTCATAAATGGCTTGGTGCGCCTCTTGGTAATGGGTTACTTTATGTCAAAAAAGGTAATGTTAACAGGCTATGGCCTCTTTATGGTGATACCGCATATGAAGATGATAACATTATGAAACTTGAACATCTAGGAACTAGACCATGTTCTGATCAAAATGGGATTATTCCTGCTATAGATTTTAATTTAGAAATTGGTAAAAAAGAGAAATCTAAAAGACTAAAGTTTCTTCAGATGCGTTGGGCAAGTGAACTTAAAGAGAATAAAAATATTATTTTAAACACACCTCTTGAAGAAGGACAATCATATGGTATAGCAAATGTTGGAGTTAAAAACTTACCACCATCAAAACTTGCAGATAAACTTTTTGATGACCATAATATCTTTACAGTTCCAATTGATGATGATCGAGGAATAAGAGGAGTAAGAGTTTCACCTAATCTCTACTCAACAGTAGAAGATATAGATAAATTTATTGAGGCAATGCTAAAAATAGCTGCTTAGACTTATTAATTTTGTTTATGTCTCTGGACTCAAAATATAATCCGCAACTTATAGAAGATAAATGGTATGAAAAATGGCTAAAAGATAACTGTTTTTCATCATCACCAAATAAAGAAAAAGAACCATTTACCATAGTAATTCCTCCCCCAAATGTTACTGGAGTTCTCCATATGGGGCATATGCTCAATAATTCAATTCAAGATATACTTACTAGGAGAGCAAGGATGCAAGGTAAAGAAGCTTGTTGGGTTCCTGGTACAGATCACGCATCTATTGCTACGGAGGCGAAGGTTGTTTCAATGCTTAAAGATAAAGGAATAGAGAAATCATCTTTGACAAGAGAGGAATTTTTGGAATACGCATGGGAATGGAAAGAAAAGTACGGTGGAATAATACTAGATCAACTAAAAAAACTTGGAGCATCATGTGACTGGTCAAGAACAAAGTTTACAATGGATGAAGATCTCTCAAAATCAGTCATAAAAGTATTTATCGATCTATATGAGAAAGGCCATATATACAGAGGTATTCGTATGGTTAACTGGGATCCAGAAGGTAAAACAGCACTTGCTGATGATGAGGTTATTTACAAAGAAGTTGACTCTGAGCTTTTTTATATCAAGTATAAAGTGTCAGGAACTAACGATACTCTAACAATTGCTACAACAAGACCAGAAACACTTTTAGGCGATACTGCTGTCTGTATTAATCCTAATGATGAGAGGTTTAAACACTTACACGGAAAAAAGGCTATTGTACCACTAGTTGATAGAGAGGTTCCAATCATTCTTGATGATTATGTGGATATAGAGTTTGGAACAGGTTGTCTTAAAGTGACACCATCACACGATGAGAATGATTACAAACTTGGTGAAAAACATAAACTGCAGTCAATAGACATCTTTGATGATGAGGGAAAAGTTAATGAGAATGGAAAACTTTATGTCGGAGAAGACAGGTTTAAGGTGAGGAAACAAATTTCTAAGGATCTTGATAACATTGGTCAGCTAGAAAAGACTGAAAATTACAGAAATAAAGTTGGATTCTCAGAGAGGACAGACGCAGTAGTAGAACCCAAAATATCAACGCAGTGGTTCTTAAGTATGAAAGAAGTAAAAGTTCCTGCTCTAGACAATGTTATTAATGATAACATCAAATTCCATCCTTCCAAACTAAAAAATATGTATAGGGCATGGATGGGAAATATTAACGACTGGTGTATATCCAGACAGTTATGGTGGGGACATCAAATTCCTGCTTATTACCTTCCATCAGGAGAGTTTGTTGTGGCAGAGACTATAG
>MDTG01438619.1_pt1 | contig 11082 bp, 8 predicted proteins | sample 811421 | NCBI WGS metagenome assembly MDTG01 (sample SAMN05326645, study PRJNA326480) | marine metagenome | isolation source: seawater | place: Pacific Ocean: South East | collected 2011 | reverse complement strand
CTTCGATCAGCGGGCCGTCATAAATAATGTCGCCGCTGAACAGCGTCTGCGTTGCCGCTTCCCACAGGCTGATACCGCCCGGTGAATGGCCTGGCGTGTGCAGCACTTGCAACACGCGATCACCCAGATCAAGCACATCACCTTCCTCAATCAAGCGTGTAGCGGGTGCTGCGCGCACCTTGTACTCGGCGTAGCACAACGGACAATCCGGGTGCGCTTCGAACATATCGTCGCCAACAAAGTCGCTGGCCAGCGTATTGGCACCGGATGGCGCAGCCAGAATGTCCGCTTCCGCCGGATGCACCAGGCGTTCGGCAAACTCATGATGCCCGGCAATATGGTCGAAATGGCAATGACTGGCCACGGCTAATAGCGGGCGCTCGGTAAGCCAGGGCAATTGTTCGCGCAAGCTGACCAGCCCTGAGCCCGAGTCAATCAACACATCGCGATCACGCCCCTGCACATGCCACAGATTGCAGCGATAGAAAGGCCGCACGTACGGCTCATGAATCAGGCTGATGCCATCGTAGCGATGCTCGACTTCGAACCATTTGTCGCGGCTGACGATCTTCATGCGGCAATTCCTTGCGGGCGGTGCAGTCGGGATCGGGCCTGAGGCGCAGTGCTCAAGCCCGATGCTGGCGTGCTTAGGCGGTTTGCTGACGCGGAACCAGCAACCATTTACGCACCACCACGTAGCTGCAGGCCGTGATCACGAATACCGGCAGCGATGCGCCAAACGCCAACGGCGAGACCCAGCCCCAGTAATACGCCAACACGGCGCCGAGTGCATAGGCGACGAATGCCGCCGGGTTGATGCCGTTGCTGTAGTGATAGCAGCCACCGTCCTCGCGGGTCAGGTCGCTCACCGAGTACTGGCCGCGATTGATCACGAAGTAATCGGCGATCAGCACCGCAAATGCCGGAATGAACACGCTGCCGATAATCAGCAGGAAATTCTGGAAATTATCGAGGATGCCCGGAATCTGCGAGCCGAGAATCGACAGCACGCCGATGATCAGTACGGGTTTCCAGAACGTACTTTTCGGGCTGATGTTCAGGTAAGACAGAGTGGCGCTGTACACGCACATTACGTTGGTGGTCATCACCGAGAGGAACACCACGATAGCCGCCGGCAGACCAAAGCCGAAGCCAGACAACAGCACCGCCGGGTCGTAGGTTTGCTCGCTGCCGGTAAGGATGCTGAAACCCGAAACCGTCGCGCCAAGGCCCATGGCCAGCAGCGTTGCCGCCACATAACCGACCCAGGTGCCCGTTGCGGCAATGCCCTGGCTGCGGCAGTTACGGTTGTAGTCGGCGGCCAGCGGAATCCATGAAAACGCCGTGGCAATCACGATGTCGAATGCAACGCCGGCGGTAATACCATTGCGCGGCTCCTCGTTCATGCTCAGCAGTTGGCTGAATTCGAAGTGCTGGTTCATCGAATAGAACACGGCGGCGGCAAGAATCAGCATGCCGACAGCGGCCCAGCGCTCTACACGTTCAATGCCCAGATGTCCGCGCAGGGCAATTAGCAGTACCAGCGTTTCACAGAGGATGGTGAACAGCGCCAGGTTCGAATAACCGGTGATGTGCTCGACGGCAAAGTTCAGGCTCATGCCCGCCAGCAACGCCTGAATCCAGCTCCAGGCCAGCAGCGTCAGCAGGTTGATCAGAGAGGGCAGCTTAGCGCCCAGGGTTCCGTAGCTACCGCGAGCCAGCACCATGGTGGTGAGGCCTGTACGCTGGCCCATCAAGCCGACCAGCACCAATGGCAGGATGCCAATCGCAGAGCCGATCAGCACGATCATCATGGCTTGCAGAAACGGAAGGTCCGGCACCAACAGCATGCCGGTAAGAATGGTTGTGACCACTACGTTAGCGCCCAGCCACAGCGCGGTTGTGCCGCTGAAGCCGAGGCTGCGGTGGTCGGCCGAAGTCGGGGCAAGCCCATCCTGACCAAAGTGTTTAGTGAGGTTCTTGAGCACGAGGGTTACTCCCAGAGTCTTTATGATTATGGTTGTTGGGTTAAGCGTTCGTGGCAGATTTCAAAAACAGCAATCGTTGCAAGGTTCAGGTTCACGCAGGCGCGGCGAGACCTTTTTATTAGGGGTAAAACCAAAACATCGACCCAGCCGGCTAGCGGCTGAGTCGATGGTCTTATCAGTGCAGCAGCCCTTATGCGAGGCTGATGCGGCTGGGGCTGGCGCGGGGCATGAGGCTGATTACAACAAAACTCACGCCACCGGCAGCCAGGCTGTAGTAGATCGGTGTGTTGGCTTCGAGGCCGTCGATGTACATGAACACGCAGGCGGTCAGGCTGCCCAGGGCCATGCTGGCGATAGCGCCGGCAGTGGAGGCGTGCTTCCAGTAAATAGCGCCCAGCAGCGGGATCAACATGCCGCCAACCAACAGGTTGTAAGCCATGGTCAACGCGCTGATTACATCGCTGACAACCAGGGCGATGGCCAATACGACGAGGCCCAGCAAGAAGGTGAAGATGCGGTTTTCATGAGCGCTCGACTCATTGCCCTTACCCTTGCGCAGCAGCGGCCAGAGGTCTTGCGCGGCAGTGGTCGATGCGGCCAGCAGGCCAGCACTTGCGGTCGACATCAGCGCAGCCAGAGCTGCTGCAATGACCAGGCCGCGTACGCCGTCCGGCAGGCTCAGTTGCACGATGCTGGCGAATGCATTGTTGACGTTTTCAAGGTCCGGGATCAGCACTTTCGCGGCCATGCCGATGATTGCAGCGGCCAAACCGTAAAGGACGCAGTAGATCCCGGCAGCGGAGCCGGCAACCTTGGCAACCTTTTCACTGCGTGCGGTGAACACACGCTGCCAGATGTCCTGGCCAATGAAGATGCCGAAGAAGTAGATCAGGAAGTAGGTGATGATGGTGTCCCAGCCAATCGCGGTCATCGAGAAGTAGCTGGCGGGCAATTTAGCGACCAGTGCGTCCCAGCCGCCGGCATCGCTGATCGACATAGGCATGAGAATGAACACCAGGCCGATGGTCATGATCAGGAACTGAACGATATCGGTGAGGCTCAGCGACCACATGCCGCCAACGGTCGAGTAGGCCACTACGATGCCGCCACCGATCAGAATCGATACCCAGAACGGCAGATCGAACAGAACGCCCATCACGGTGCCAATGGCAATGGTCGAAATGGCACCGATCATCAGCGCGTAGATCAGCATGATTGCTGCGCTGGCGGTACGCGCTGTTGGGCTGTAACGACGCTCAAGCACTTGAGTGACGGTAAAGATTTTCAGTTTCAACAGAGGTTTGGCGAGGAACAGGCTGATGCCGACAATCCCCAGCCCCAGTGTTGCGCAAAGCCAGAAGCCGGAAAGGCCGTAAACATAGCCAAGGCGCACGGTGCCGATGGTGGAAGCGCCGCCGAGAACAGTTGCCGCCATGGTGCCCATGTAAAAACCAGGGCCCAGATTGCGACCTGCTACCAGGTAGTCTTCGCGGGTTTTCGCACGGCGCATGCCGTAAAAGCCGAGCCCGAGCATGGCCGCGACGTAGAGTAGGATTACAACGATATCTAAGGTCATTTCAGGTCACTCACTCTGATTTTTTTTATAGGCAGAACTGGTGTTAATGCTTCGCCAAACGCATTCGCGGCCAGCGCTGTGCAGCAGGTTTTAGTTTTTGTAGTCGGGACACTCACGATCAAGCTTGCGCAGCCAGGCCTCCCATAACAGCTGGCGTTGCCCTTCAGCTCCCTGAAATTGTTCGCAGGCATGCCGGCTGAGGGCTTCAGGCATTTCGCTGACACCCTGCAGCGCCGCAGCACTGAGTTGGATTTCACAGGCTTTGTTCAGGTAATACATGACGTAAAACGCATCGGCGACACTGGCGCCAACGCTGAGTAAGCCGTGGTGCCTGAGAATCAGCGCGATATTGTTGTCGAGCGAGGCGACCAGTCGCTCGCGTTCTCCCAGATCCAGCGCAATACCTTCATAGGTGTGGTAACCCACACGCTGATGAAATTCGGCGTTGATCTGGTTGAGTTGCAACAAACCTTTATCGGCAGCCGCGACGGCCATGCCGGCCAGCGTGTGCGTGTGGATGACGCAATGCGCGTCTTCACGGGCCATGTGCACAGCGCTGTGAATGGTAAAGCCGGCGACATTGTAATCGGCTTTGCCCTCAATAACGCGGCCGTGCATGTCGACAATAATCAGGTCACTGGCTTTGACTTCTTCGAAGAACAAACCGAATGGATTGATCAGGAAGCGCGGCTCTTCGCCGGGCAAACGCGCAGAGAAGTGGGTGTAGAGCGTGTCATCCCAGCCGAACATCGCCGCTAACCGGTAAGCGGCAGCGAGATCTCGGCGCAGGGTAGCCTCATTTGTTGTAGTCATAGGCTTGAATCCGCTTGAGCGTGTATCGGGTTGGTCGCGGCGCCCCATCACTTACCGCAGCTGGATGGGGCGGGCGCTGGTTTGCTTGCGATTATCGGCGTTCAACACCTGGCAAAATGCAGAGCATTTCGTACAGCAGGTTGGCGCCCAACAGCGAAGTGTTGCCGGTGGTGTCGTAAGGCGGGGAGACCTCGACCAGATCGCCGCCGATAATGTCCAGGCCCTGACAACCACGAATGACTTCGATGGCCTGAATGGTGGTCAAACCGCCAATTTCAGGGGTGCCGGTGCCCGGCGCCCAGGCCGGATCGATGCCGTCGATATCGAACGACAGGTAAACCGGGCCGCCGCCGACTTTCTCGCGGACTTCAGCCATCAGCGGCTCCAGCGATTTGTGCCAGCATTCTTCGGCCTGGACCACGCGGAAACCCTGCTTGCGGCTCCAGTTGAAGTCTTCTGCGGTGTAACCCTGAGCCCGCAAGCCAATCTGCACGACGCGGTCGCAGTCGAGCAGACCTTCTTCAACGGCGCGGCGGAAGGTGGTGCCGTGGGCGATTTTCTCGCCAAACATGTGATCGTTGACGTCGGCGTGCGCGTCGATATGCACCAGACCGATCTTGCCGTGCTTCTTCTTTAGCGCACGCAGAATCGGCAGGGTGATGGTGTGGTCGCCGCCCAGTGTCAGCGGCAGAATGCCGTCGGCAACGATCTGGTCGTAGGATTGTTCAATGATGCGAACGGCTTCAGCCATGTTGAAGGTGTTGATTGGCACATCACCGATGTCGGCGATATTCAGCGAATCAAACGGCGCAGCGCCAGTGGCCATGTTGTAGGGGCGGATCATGACCGACTGAGCGCGAATCTCGCGTGGGCCAAAGCGGGTGCCGGAGCGCAGTGAAGTACCGATGTCGAGGGGAACACCGACGAAACCAACGTCGAGTTCGGCGCGCTCTGCAGGCGACTGAATATGCGGCAAGCGCATCATGGTGGCGATCCCGCCGAAGCGTGGCATCTCGTTGCCGCCAAGTGGCTGATGCAGATTCTTTTCCATGGAGGCCTCACAGTTTTTATGGTTTTAAATTTCAGTGAGGGAATTCTTGGTCAGGACGGCTTACGGAAAAATCGCTGGGAGAAAAAACTTAGTTCATGATTTTCTAAACTATTGGCATGTACACTTAGCGCCGTGCAGTTGAATGAATTGCAGTCCCGGCCCATCGGCGTTCCCTCGCGTCGCCAGAGGCCGCTGATTCGTGTGGAGTGTTCATGAGCCAATCCTTGCCCGACCTGAAGTTACTGCGGATTTTTGTCAGTGTGGTCCGCAATCAGGGTTTTGCAGCGGCGCAGCCCGAGCTGAATTTATCGACCTCGGCCATCAGCACTTATATGAGCCAGCTGGAATCCCAGCTCGGTCTCGTGCTGTGCCACCGTGGGCGCGGTGGTTTCAGCCTGACCAGCAAAGGTGAGTTGTTCTATCAAGAGACACTGCGTCTGTTGAGTGAACTGGAAGGATTCGAGCGCTATTCGGCAGCGCTCAAGGGCGAATTGCGCGGCACGCTGAATCTGGGCGTGTTGGACTCGACCGTGGGCGATAGCTCGTTGCCCCTGGCTGAAGTGATTGGCGCCTACAGCCTCGAACACCCCGGCGTGCACCTGCATTTGTCGGTGATGAGCCCGTATGAGTTGCAGTTGGCTGTGCTCGATAACCGCCTGGATATCGCCATTGGGGCGTTCTCGACCCGCATGACTGGCTTGATTTATCAGCCGCTTTACCGTGAACAACACTGGCTGTATTGCAGTGAGCGCCACTCGCTTTATACCCAGCGGCGCATTCCGGCCGAGGTGATTACCCAGCAGCGCATGGTGGGGCGTGGCTACTGGAGTCAGGCCGAGCTGGCGCGGCACGGTTTCAAGCACAGCGCGGCCACGGTGGATTCAATGGAAGCCCAGCTGATTCTGGTGCTTTCGGGCGCATACATCGGTTATTTGCCCGAGCATTACGCGCAGTATTGGGTCGACCGCAAAGAGTTACGGGTTTTGCTCCCGGCCACCTTTGGTTATCAGGCGCCGTTTTCGCTGATCTTGCGCCGCGGACGAACGCGCGAGCCACTGATTCAAACCTTCCGCGACTTGCTCAAGGCGCAGCTTAATGCGCAATAACAGTCAGCAGATTCAGAAGTCGTCAGACGCGCGGGGCGGTTATGGCGCGGCCTGAATGTGAGCGTTGTAAACGCCCGCAATCACGCTGTTTGTGCGCCTCGATTCCGCATTTGCATTGCCGCACGCGGGTGCTGATCCTGCAGCACAGCAGCGAGGCGGGGCATGCGCTGAACACCGCCCGGTTAGCGGCTCTGGGGCTGGATAACGCACAACTTGAGGTCGGCGAAACATTCAGCCAACTGCAAGATTGGTTGGCGTTGCCGGGCTATCGCCCTTGCTTGCTGTTTCCGGGGGATGAGGCTGTGCCGGTCGCAGACTTTGCCGAGGCTGCAGTGGCCACGCCGTTATTGCTGGTGGTGCCGGATGGTACGTGGCGCAAGGCGCGCAAGCTGCTCTACTGCAATCCGCTGTTGCAAGCGTTGCCGCGCATCACTTTGCCGTCCGGGTTGAGTTCACGCTACCGCTTGCGCAAGGCGCCAGAACCTGGCGCGTTATCGACTATTGAAGCGATTGTGGTGGCACTTGAGGCTATCGAGAAGCCTACGCAGTTTGGCGAATTGCTCAGGCCATTCGAGGCCTTGATCGAAGGCCAGATCGCGGCGATGGGCGCCGAAACCTATCAACGTAATCACGCGGGCAGTGCCGCAACGGCGGCAGATGAAACCGGCCCGGATTCGCCCGAGCAGGCTGACTGAATCAGCGCTCGCGCAGGGCTTCGGTTCTGGCTTTGAGCACCGGTTTGAGCAAGTAGTCGAGCACGCTTTTCTCGCCGGTCACGATGTCTACAGTGGCGATCATGCCGGGAATAATGGTTAACGGGTGGTCATCTCCGCCTAAATGGCTTTTTTCAGTGCGCACTTGAATCAGGTAGAAACTGTTGCCTTCATCATCGGTGATGGTGTCGGCGCTGATCAGTTCCAGATTGGCCTTGAGGCCACCGTAAATGGTGTAGTCGTAGGCGCTGAACTTGACCATGGCCTTTTGCCAGGGATGGAGAAAGGCCACATCCTGTGGGCGTACCTTGGCTTCGATCAGCAGATTGTCGTCCAGCGGTACAATCTCGATCATGTCATTGCCCGGCTGAACCACACCGCCGATGGTGTTGACCTTGAGTTGCTTAACGATGCCGCGCACCGGTGAAACGACCGTGGTGCGGCTGACGCGGTCATCTATCGCCTCGGTGCTGGCGCTGAGTTTCTTAAGCTCAGTGCGCGCATCATTGAGCTCCTTGAACGCATCGGAGCGAAACGCCAACTCGGACTCGTCCACCTTGCTTTTGATTTCGTTAATCGCCGACTCGGCGCGTGGAATTGCCAGTTTGGTTGCATCCAGCGAGCCACGCATTTCCACCGCTGTGCGGCGCAATCGCAGAATCTCGACCTGCGAGATGGCGCCGCTCTTGACCAGCGGCTGTGACATGTTCAGTTCTTGCTGAACCAAACCAAGCCCCGAGCTGTATTGCTGGGCTTTCGAGCGGTACTCGGCCAATTCCTGTTGCTTCTGGCGCAGTTGTTCGCCCAGCGTGCGTTGCTCGCTTTGCAGGCGATCCTGACGGGAGCGGTACAGGCCTTCCTCATCCAGTGCCAGTTGTGGGGCTTTGCTGGCAATTTCTTCTGGCATCTTCAGCGGACGGCCTTCGGCCTCTGCCGCCAGGCGTTCGATCCGGGCGATCAGGGCGAGCCGGTCGGCATCGCTTTCGCCTTTGTTCGAGAGAAAGCGGGTGTCGTCGAGGCGCAGCAACACGTCGCCTTTCTCGACCACCTGACCTTCACGGACGAATATCTCGCTGACGATGCCGCCTTCGAGGTTCTGAATTACCTGAATCTTGCTTGATGGAATGGCTTTGCCCTGACCGGTGGTCACCTCTTCGAGTATCGCAAACTTGGCCCACACCACGGCTGCAACCAGGCATGCACAGACCACCCAGAGGGTTACGCGTGAAAGCCAGGGCGAATCCTCAAGCATCACGCCCTCGACTTCGGGCATGAACTCGGCGTCTTTCCTGTTCGGCCGCTGGTTGGCGAAATAGCTGCTGTCAGTCGTCATCACCTTACCCCGCAGCCGGGCCAACACGGCCCTTACGCAATGCATCAATCACGGTTTCTTTCGGGCCATCGGCAACGATGTGCCCGTTATCCATGACAATCAGCCGCTCAACGAGGCTGAGCATCGACATGCGATGGGTAATCAGCAGCACTGTTTTGTCTTCCGCCCAGCTCATCAGCTTGCTGCGCAGGGCATCTTCGCTGCTGTTATCCATTGCGCTGGTTGGCTCATCCAACACCAGAATTGGCGGGTCGAGGAGCATGGCGCGGGCGATCAAAACGGCCTGGCGCTGGCCACCCGAGAGCAGTTGGCCGCGTTCGCCAACGGGGCGGTCGAAGCCTTGCGGGTGTTGTCTGGCCAGTTCGTTGACGCCGGTAAGCTCGGCAACTTCAAGCATCCGCGCATCACTGACATAACGCGCGCCGAGGGTCAGGTTGTCGCGCAAACTGCCCGCCAGCAGGGGCAGGTCATGCGAGACGTAACCGATCTGGTGACGCAGGTCGGCGACATCGAGCTGGCGCAGGTCGAGGTCGTCGAGGAGTATTTGGCCTTCATCCGGGCTGTAAAACGCCATGAGTAATCTGGCCAATGTGCTCTTGCCCGAACCGCTGCGACCGATGATGCCAATCCGCTCGCCCGCTGCCATGCGCAAGCTGACTCCGGCCAGCGCTGGCGTGCTTTGATCCGGGTAACTGAACGTAACGCCTCGCACTTCCAGCGCGCCTTTAAGCTGGGTGCGTTCCAGCGGCCGCTGTTTGGCCTCGCGCTCTTGCGGCAAGGCCATTAATGCATCGGTTGAGGTCATGGTCAGGCGGGCTTGCTGGTAGCGCGTGATCAAACTGGCAACCTGGCCGAGTGGTGCCAGCACACGGCTGCCGAGCATGTAACAGGCAACCAGGGCGCCGACGCTGAGATTGCCGGCGATAATGCTATAAACACCGGCGATAATCGTGCTCATGCCGGCGAACTGCTGAAGGAATAGCGTGCCGTTGGTGGCCAGTGAGGCCAGAAAACGTGCATGCATGTCGAGACGGGTCAGTGAACCGTGAGTTTTCTCCCACTGATGCTGGCGCTCACTCTCGGCGCCACAGGCCTTGAGGGTTTCCAGCCCGCCGAGGGTTTCGATCAGCAACGCCTGACGTTGTGCGGCCAGTACCAGACTGCGCTCCACGGTATCGCGCAGGCGCACCTGAATGATCCAGGCGAAGAGGGCGGTGAGTGGAAATGCCAGCAGCGGGATCACCACCAGCCAACCGCCGAGCTGGCCGATAACTGCAATCATCAACAGCGCGAACGGCAAGTCGATCAGGCTGGTCAGGGTAACAGCGGTGAGAAACTCGCGCAGGCCTTGGAAGTCATGAATACTCTGGGCAAAGCCGCCGACGGTGGCCGGTCGCGACTTCATGGACATGCCGGTGATGCGCTCGAACAGCGTGGCGGATAACACGATGTCGGTCTTTTTGCCGGCGGTGTCCAGCAGATGCGCGCGCAGCACGCGCAGCAACAACTCGAACCCCGCCCCGATCAGCAAGCCAATGGCCAATACCCATAGCGTCGCCGTCGCCTGATTGGGCACCACGCGGTCGTAGGTTTGCATCACAAATAACGGAACCAGCAGCCCCAACACGTTAATCAGCAGACTGGCCAGCACGGCGTCGGCATACAGCCAGCGTGACAGCTTAAAAGTGTCGCGAAACCACGCTGTCATTCTGGGCATCAGTGGATTGCGCGCTTGCTCCAGTTCGTGACGCGGCCGGGCAAACAATGCTTGGCCGGCGTATTCGTGGGCAAGCTCAGCGCCGTTCACCCATTGTTCGCCGCCATCGGTTTCGCAGGGGAGAATCAGTGCCTGCTCATTTTCGCCCCAGGCCTTGAGCACGGCACTGCGGCCATCTTTGAGCAGTAATAGCACCGGCAGATTGAGCGCCGAAATCGCGCTCAGCTCGCGGCGTAGCAAGCGTGCCTGCAAACCAGCACGCGCTGCGGCGCGACTGAGTAAATTGGCAGACAAGGTTTGTTGCGGCAGCGGCAGGCCTGCAGTCAGGCTGCCGCGGCTGACTTTGCAATCATGCAGGCGACAGAGAATCAGTAAACCATCAAGCAGCGGATCGTCATGGCTCAGGCGTGGGTCATTAACCGGACTGCTGTGCTCCATATTCGTCACTAGCGACTACTCCTAAACATCTGTCCCTGAGGTTTCAGCGCCGTGTGTTGGCCAGTCACGCAACTGAAAAATCCGCGAAACCTGTGTTGCCAGTGGCCACAAGGCCCTGCCCGGAGCAGGGCCTTGTGGTTACTTATTGCAAGGCAGGCAGATGCGCCTCGCTTTTGACTTCGCTCAGCGCAACCGATTCGGCTGGCAGCACCACTTGCTGTTGGCGTAGCAACTGGCCTGTGGCAGCTAATACGCGGTACATCGAGTACTCCTCGGTGTAACGCACATCGGTGTAGCGACGGTTGGCGGTGAACAACTCGTTCTCACTGTCGAGCAAGTCGAGCAGG
>MDTG01204014.1_pt1 | contig 11082 bp, 11 predicted proteins | sample 811421 | NCBI WGS metagenome assembly MDTG01 (sample SAMN05326645, study PRJNA326480) | marine metagenome | isolation source: seawater | place: Pacific Ocean: South East | collected 2011 | reverse complement strand
TGGGTTTCCTCTTTTATTAAAAAAAGATTATGCAAATAAAAAAAATATAATAATTAAAAATTTAAATAAATATGGAATAGAAACACGACCAATAATAAGTGGAAATTTTTTAAATCAAAAGGCATCAAAAATTTTTAAGCTTAACAAAACAAAAGAAAAATTTCCGAATGCTGAGTATATCGAAAAAGCAGGTTTTTTTATTGGATTACATACAAAAAATTTAAAATATAATAAATTGATAATCCTAACTAACCAGCTATTAAATTTTTAAATTGATTAAAATTGGAATAACAGGAGCATCAGGTGTTTTAGGAAAAAGATTAATTTATTTTTTGATTAAAAGTAAAAATTTTAAAATCAAATGTTACAAAGGGAATATACTAGATGTAAAGAGCATAAGTAACTGGATAAAAAAAAATCAGTTTGAAATAATAATTCACTTAGCTGCTATAGTTCCAACTCAAAAAGTAAATAAAAATTACAAACTAGCAAAAGCAGTAAATGTGGATGGAACTAAAAATTTAATTATTGCTATAAAAAAAAATCAAAAATTGAAACCATTTTTATTTTTTTCATCAACGTCTCATGTTTATTCATTTTCAAAAAAAATATTATCAGAAAAAGATAAAATAAATGGGATTACTAAGTATGGTAAAACAAAAATATTGGCAGAAAAAATTTTACTCAAAAACTCAAAATTGTACAATTTTTGTATTGGAAGAATTTCAAGTTTAACCTCAGAAAATCAAAAAAAAAGTTTTTTAATAAATAATATTATTTACCAAGGTAAAAATAATAAAAAGATTATTTTTAAAAATGCAAATATTAAACGTAATTTTATTTATGTCGACGATGTTTCAAAAATTATAATTAAAATTATTAAAAGAAAAATCACTGGAATTTTAAATATATCAAATTCAGAAATTACTTATTTACCAAGATTTTTTAAATATTTAAAAAGAAAATATAAATTTAAAATCGAATATAATTTTAAACATTTTGAATACTTAATTATTTCTAATAAATTATTGTTAAGAAAAATTGGGAACTATAAATTTATATCTATGAAAAAGATTATAGATAAAATTTACAGCAACTAGACTATTTTTGTAACAAAACATTATTAAAAATAATACTATTTTTTAAGTCTTTTACTTTTGAAATAAATTTTTGATTTTTAAATTTTTTTGAATGAAGAATATTTAAATTTAAAATTTCACACATATGGATAAAGGATTCTTTATTTATTATATTGATATGCTCTAGCGGATGAGCACAATCTTTTTTAGGTACGTATTTATAATTTACTTTTGTTTTAAATAAAAAAGAAGATGGAAACCTATGAAACATAAATCCACCTTCTTTTAATTTTTTTTTTAATTGATTTAAAATTTTTAGAGGATAAGTTACGTGCTCAAGTACCTCTTCAGAATATATTAGGTCAAATTTATCATTTATTTCCTCTAAATATTTAAAATTTTTAATCTCACTTTTAATAAGATGTTGATGTCTATTTTCAGAAAATTCACATGTACTTATACTTAATGACTTTGATTTCATAAATTTTGACCAAAAACCCCAACCACTTCCAAACTCAAGAATTTTAATATTATCTATTTTTTTTTCAAATAAATTAATTATCATTAAATAATCTTGATTTAATTTTTTTATATTATTTTTGATATAATTTTTTTTTTTATCAAAACTTTCTCTAGTAGAAATAATTTCATTATATAGAAAATTAGATAATTCATCGTTAGGAACATATTTTTGAAATACTCCTTTGCAATTTAAACATTCACATAGCTCATAAAATTTATTTTTAAGAATTTTATTAAGCGTATTAGATTTGTAATAATTTTCAATGAAACTTGATAATTCTTTACTAGAGTAGTTCTTTTTAAATATAGATTTAAATTTGTTTCTGTTGCAAAAAGGACACTCTGATCTTTCAAACAAATTCATTGTTAAATTTTAGCAATAAAGTTATAACCACTGCATTGAGTATTGTTTTTTTCAGCTGAAGAAAGCTTATCAATTAAGCTATTTAATTTGAATTTTTCAAAATATTTTTTCCATGCAGAACCCATTAAAATATGCATTGATGAAGATATTCTGCCTCTTACTGGATATAATTTAATCTCTCTAAAATCTTTTAATAAAAAAGATATGGAGTCTTTAGTAAATCTAAAATAGTCTTGGAACTCTAAATTCTTTGGCGCATGATAGTGGTACAAAAAAGGTACGTATCCAAACAAAATTCCATTTTTTTTTAACATTGATCTTAGATTTTTAACTGCAATAAAAGGATTATAAACGTGTTCTAATACTGCCAAACATATAATAACATCAAACTTATTAAATAAAATTGAATCACTTTTAATTTCTCTCTCAGAAAGATCAAACTGATAATCTGGATAATCTTCATAAATATTTAAATCTAATGTTTTTTTTGATTTACATAAAATTTTTTCATATTTATCCCTCATAGATTTACCAACATCAAGAATTGACATATCATTTTTAATTGATGATAGGATTTCATCTCTAAATTCAAGGCTTCTATTAATATATTTTTCGCTTATTTGTGTTTTTTTTAAAATCTTCTTTAAGATTTCATTGTTTTCAACTGGATTTCCTATTATCTCTGTCATTTATTTTAAAGATAGTACTTTATTATACCAAATTTGAAAAAGAATTACTGTAGTGATTTCTTTTTTAATCAAGTAACCTTTTTCTTTATAAGAATTAAAAAAAAGATTTAGTTTTTCTATATTAAAAATTCCTTGATTTTTAATTTCTGTTTTTTGAAATAAATCATTTTTTATTTTTTCAAGATTTGTGTCAAGAAATATCCTATCAGGTGTAAACCATCCAATTTTTTTTCTTTTTTTAATATATTTAGGAATTATCGCATTATTTTTTAATAGAAATTTTCTATTAAAAATATTAAATTTTTTTGCGTTCTTTGTAAAAAAAACTTTATCAATTAAAGAAATGTCTTGAAATGGCACTCTTGCCTCAACAGAATTAATCATAGTACATTTATCTAATTTATAATTACTTTCATTTGTTAGCCAAAATTTAAAATCAAAATAATTAATATAATCTACGTTTGAGTCGAAATTTACATTCTTTAATAATTCATCAGAACCAAATTTCTCAAGAAAATATTCTTTATTTAGAAAACTCTCTAGGTTTGTGTTATTAAAAATAGAATAAAAAAAATATGGAATTTCCTCTTTTTTTAAGAAGTTGTATTTATTTATTTTATTATTAATGAAACTTAGAAATTTAAAGTATTTTGATAAAAAAATTTTATAATATCTATCATAACCACAAAACAATTCGTCAGAACCATCACCTGTAAGAATAACCTTAAATCCAAGTGATTTCGCATGTTTTGATTGCCAATAAGTATTTAGAAAATTCAAATTAGAAATTGGTTCGTCCAAATAATTTGCTACTTTGTAAAAATCGTCTAGGGCAGATGATATATTTTCGATATAATTTACATTGAGTTTTATATTTAACTCTTTAGATAATTTTTTAGAATACTTATAATCTAAATTAAATTTTTCATATTTTTGTTCAGGAAGATAAACAGTTGTAAATCCTTCAACTTGATTATTATTTTTTTTTGCAATTGCACTAACTGTTGAAGAATCTAATCCTCCTGATAAAAAAGTACCGATTTTTGTATCAGTTATAAGATTAATTTTAATAGCATTTTTCAAGGAACTATTTAACTCATCTTGAGAAATTAATTCAGAATTTTTTGATTTATCTAAACTATAATATTCTGTTTTCTCTAATTTGAAGTTCATATAATTTAATTTTAATATATTTCTAGCTTTAATTTTTTTAACATTGTCAATTAAAGTATTTTCTTCTGGTGAAAACCCAAAATTTAAAAAAAAATTTAAACTTTCTCTATTTATTTTTTTTTCAGATAAAGAATACAAAAACCATGCTTCAGATGAAAAGAAAAAATTATTATTTTTTAAAAAATAATATAATGGTTTTGTACCAGTAAAATCTCTGACACATTCCACAGTATTTTTTTGAAAATCAAAAAACACAAACGAAAAAATTCCATTTAATTCATTTATTATATTTGTCCCATATTGGAGTAAAAGATAAAAAAGTACCTCAGTATCAGTAGATGTGTAAAATTTATCTGAATTTAGGTATTTTTTTCTTAACGTTTTTTGATTGTATATTTCACCATTAAATAACAACAAACCTCTTTCATTATGAAATATTTTATTTGATTTTGGATTTAAATCTTGAATAGCAAGTCTTGAAAATCCTACTTTAATTATTTTATTATTAATAATAATTTTTTTACTTTCAGTATAATCTGGACCTCTATTATTTAATTCATCTAAATAATATTTAAATTTTTCATCATAAAGAGATAATTGTTTATTATTGATATCTGAAATAAAACCTATAAAACCACACATGTTTTTGTTTATACACGATTGAGAATAAATACATACATGAATATATTGATTACTGGATGTGCAGGTTTCATAGGTTATTCATTATCCTATAAAATTTTGTTAAATAAAAATTTTAAAATCTTCGGAATTGATAATCTTAACAAGTATTATTCTTTAAAACTCAAAAAAGAAAGATTAAAAAGACTTAATAAGTTTAAAAATTTTAATTTTTATAAAGTTGATTTAAAACAAAAAAAAAAATTAATATCTTTTTTCAAGAAACATAAAATTGATATTGTTTTTCATTTTGCAGCTCAAGCTGGTGTTAGGTACGTTTTTACACATCCTGAAAAATTTATAGAGAGCAATATTATGGGATTTCATAACCTAATTGATGTATCAAAAAATTATAACATAAAAAAATTTTTTTACGCATCATCTAGCTCAGTTTATGGTGATATAAACAAGTTCCCAGTAAATGAAAAATCAAAACTTTTTCCAAAAAACATATATGGATTGAGTAAAAAGATGAATGAAGAATATATCGATATAAACTCTAACAAACATACAAAATATATTGGTTTAAGATTTTTTACTGTCTTTGGAGAATGGGGGAGACCAGATATGCTAATACTAAAATTTCTAAAAACAGCTTACGATAAAAAAATTTTTTATTTAAATAACAGTGGGAAGCATTGGAGAGATTTTACATATATTGAGGATGTTGTAAAAAATTTAGAAAATTTGTTAAAAAAGAATTTTAAAGAAAATACAATCATTAACATATGTAGTAATAGACCAATTTATATTAAAAATTTAATTAATTATCTTTCAAAGAAAACTAATTTTCTTAATATTAAAAAAATAAAACAAAATAAAATTGAGGCTATAAAAACTCATGGAGAAAATATAAAGCTTAAAAATATTACAAAATTTAAAAAATTTTCTGATTTCTATATTAGCGTCGACAAAACCATTGAATGGTTTCAACAGTATAAAAAATTGATTTAATTACTTTAATATGAATATTACAAATAATATTAATGAAAAAATTACTATATTAATAGTAACTTTTAAAAGTCATAAAATCATAGAAAAATGTTTAGATAACATCGATAAGAAATTCAATATTATTCTTATTGAAAATTCTAATGACTTTGATTTCACATTAAAGTTAGAAAGAAAATATCAAAATCTAAAGTGTATAAATATTGGCTATGATTCTGGGTTTGGTTATGCATTGAACAGAGGTGTTGAGAAAGTAAATACTGATTATTTTATTGCAATAAATCCGGATACTTTTCCAGAAGAAGGTTGTTTTGAAAAAATATTAGAAACAGCAGAAAATGAAAATGACATTGCCATGGTCACACCGTTAACACTTTTAAACAAAAATACTAAAGAATTTTCTGCCTATGGTAATTTTAATAATAAAGAATTAATAAAAAACAAAAAAAATATAATGGAAGTGCATTGGGTTAATGGAAATATTTTTTTAATGAATAAAAAAATTTTTTTAGATCTTGGAGGGTTTGATGAGAAAATTTTTATTGAGTATGATGAAAGAGAATTACAAAGGAGGATATTTTTATCAAAAAAGAGAATTTTAATTGATTTTAATGCAAAATCGCACCATCTTGATGGAAAATCTGCAGATGAAAAGTTTGCGTTTCAAATGAAATGTGAGAGGTCTTGGCATAATGCTTGGTCAGGTTTTTATTATTATAAAAAACATTTTGGCTATATTCACGCTTTAAGTAAATCTTTGCCTTTTGCGATTATGAACTTTTTAAAATTTGTATGTTTTTTTATAATAAGAGATAGTAAAAAAAGTGAAATATATAAGTTATTTTTTTTAGGTTTTGTAAATTCATTATTTAATAAAAAATCATTTTACCGTGCTGAAATCGACTAAATTTTTCCCCAGCAAAATTTAGTTCTTTTACTTTTCTCAAAATTATCAGCATTTTCATATTCTTCAGTTCTATTATCTTTAAAAATTAATTTTGATTGATTACTTAAACAGAATGTTTCACTATATTTCCAATTGTCTATATCAAATTTTTTGTTATCTGAATTAACAATAATTAATTTAAATCCTTTTTTGATAAGTTGATTTGATATACCTCTTCTACCAGCCTCAAAGTAATTTGTTTCTATTTTTTTAGTAAAATTTTTATTATCATATTTAAGTGATAGAAAATCTTTAGCATGTAAAAAAAAAGCGGTTGTTCTTATGTGAGGATTTGGAAATAACTGTACATGAATTAAATGTTTTAAACCCCATCTTATTTGCTGAAATTTAGTATGTTGATTATAAAAAAAATTCAAAAATTGACTAGATAGACTAGCCATTGAACCAGTTGCTCCAATTATAGTTTTTTTTTCATAATGATTTAAATAAATCTTTAACCAATTTTTTGTAACAGGTCTTGTATAAGTATTTAAAAAAAGAATAAGTCTATCTGAGTATTTTTTTGCAACTCTTAAATAGCTCCCCATATCAAAATCATTTATTTCAAAATCATCATTAAATTCAATAAAATCAACAGATTTATTAATTAAAATTTTTCTCCATTCATCTAGATTTTTTTTTTTAAATTGTTTAAAGCAAATTAAAAGATCATGATCAAATCCACTATCAAATTTTAAATAAAATTCTAAGAAATTCTCTAAATATTTTTTCCCAAATGGTTCATATGCCAAATAAACTACTAAAGGTTTCATAAATTAAAATTCATAATTTTATTCTTTTATAAAATAATTACCTTCTAATGAACTCAAAGAAGTTTTTTTATTATTTATTACCAGATCTTTTGATTTGATGGTTAAAAAACCATCATTAGTAAAAACTTTTATGGATTTATTTTGAGAATTATATTGAAATATTTTTCCAATTAAGAATGGGTGTGACAGAGTTTTTTTAAATTTTCCATTTTTAATAAATATTTTTTTATTTTTTTTATTTTTTTTATTTTTTAAATATGTAAAAGCATAATCGTATGGATTTGAAAAAGCTTTAATAAATTTAACAATTTCACTTCCTTTCCAATTCCAATCAATTTCTCCATCAATTGAACTTATGTATTTTTTTGAAAAAAATCTTAAATTTTCATTTTGAGGATATAGTTCAAATTTTTTATCTTTTTTTATTAGATCTAAAAATTTTATTAGTAATGACAAAGATAATTTTTCTACATTTTTAATATAGGAAATAGGTAAAGAACTATTATTTAATTTAACTTTTTGGGAAAACATTAATATTTCACCCAAATCTATTCTATTGGTAACAACATGTAGTGTTGATCCAATCAATGAACTATTTAATAAAATCATATTTGAATATACTCCTCTGCCAGCAAAATTTGGAAGAGGTGCACCATGTATATTTAAAATTTGATATTTAAAATTTTTTATATTTTTTTCTGAAAAAATATGTCGATTATCGTATGAAATTAAAATATCAATTTTTTTAAAAAAAGTTTTTATGTTTTTATCTTTAATTTTATTGAAAATTTCACACTCAAAATTTTTAGAGGTAATTATTTTTTTTAAAGATTTGTTCTTATCTGACCCTATTAGACCAATACTAATATTTTTATTAAAAACTATAAATTTTTTTTTCTTGTCTTTAATTATTTTAAAAGGTTTCAAATTCTAAAATTTAATGATTTACTTAATATATTTTTTTTACAAAGTTCTTGAAGATATTGCAATCTGTAATATTTAGTTGAATAAAATTTGCTCTTATTTAGTTTATGTTTTTTTAGATCATCAAGAAGCTTATTTATACCTCTGTTTAAGTTATATTTTACTTTAAAATTAAATGTATTTGAGAATTTATCAAAATTTACTTTATAATTTCTTTTGTCTTTTTTATTTTTGATTAGGTTATCCGAAACCAGTTTTTTCTCTGTATCAAGAAATTTTATATTTGAATTAATGATTTTTTTTTTAATTTTTTCAGCTAAGTCAATAATTTTAATATTATCTTCATTTGATCCTACGTTAAAAATTTGATTTTTAATTTTTGTTTTATTTATAATAACTTTATAAATTGCCAAACAAGCATCTGAAATTTCAATAAATGGTCTAAATACTTTACCATCTGAGTTTAATTCAATTTTTTTAAAAATTAATCCAGATCCACAGAACATATTTACAACCAAATCAAATCTCATTTTTTGTGATAATCCGTATAAGGTTGCAAACCTAAGTATAATTGGCTTGAATTGAGAATTTGATGTTTTTAAAAGGTAGTCTTCTGCTTTTTTTTTATTAATTGAATAATGTGTGACTGGGTTTGTTTCGTCATTTTCTCTCAAAAATTTTTTATTTTTTGCCCTTCCATAAAGCGAACAGCTAGATGGATAGATTAAATTTATATGATTTTTTTTACAGATATCAGTAATTTTTTTAATAAATTTGTATTCTTTTTTATGAAAATTTTTTTCATTTTTCTTAAAAAGTGGGTTATTTGAGTATCCAGCAAATAATAATACAATATCAAATTTTACAAGAAATTTACTTTTTAGTTTTGACGCACAAGTTTCAATAATATCATTTTTTTTTTTATAAAAATTACAGTTTTTAAAATAATTTATGTCAGTACCTACACACGTAAAATTTCTGTAATTAAGATATTTTAACAACTCTGATCCAAAATATCCATTGGCACCAATAATTAAAATTTTTTTCATTTATAAAAATTTCAAATATTGTTTAACAAAATTTATTTTAACTATTTTGCTATACTCATTTTGGATTAATGGAACTACTTTATAATCACTTAATTTATTAAAAAATTTTTTTTTATCTAAACTTTTAATTGGACAAATTCCCCAACCAGTTGCTGTAATAAAACACTCATCTGATTGATATGCTTCTTTAAGTTTTATATTTTTTTTAATAAACTTAAAATTATTTTTCTCTGCTATTTTTTTAATAAAATCTCTAACAATACCATTTAATACCTTTTCATCTTTTGGTGTAATAATTTTATTTTTTTTAACAAAAAAAATATTAAATCCGTACCCCTCATTTACATTTTTTTGTATGTCTAATAATAAAGCATTACCTTTTCTGTCGTATTTCCAAACTTCTTCCCTTGCTAAAGATAAATTAACATAATTTGCTGAAATTTTTCCTCTAGGGTCTACACAATATTCGGGAGTTCGCCTTATTTTGGAGGTATGTAGTCTTAGACCATCTAAATAATATTTTGAGTAATTTTCAAATTTAACTCTACTCATTTCAATAATGATTGAGTTGCTTCTGGTAAATCTCATAAAACACCACAAATCATCGTTTTCGCTAATATATTTTTTATTATTATTTAAAAGTTTTTTTATTATTTTTTTGATTTGCTTTTGAGTAATATTTATATTTATACCTGTATACTTTGACGTTTCCCATAGTCTTCTTAAGTGAAGATCAATGTGAAAAGGTTTTTTATTAAATGTTCTAAATGTATCGTAAATCATTTCTCCATTAGTAAATCCCAAATCATATATAGACACTTTAGCATCATTTGATTTAACAAATTTTCCATTAACATAAGCTATCATTTTATTATGTGATCTGGATTTCGATCTTAGAATTTTGTTAATTTTTTTCATAAATTAACCATAAATAATCTTTATTATAAAATTTCTAAACTATTTTTTGAATATTTTTTTCTTAAGTATTGAGAGATCATATGCATTATTGATTGAAAAATATCTTCTGTAATTCCATAATTTTTTGTATTTAAGTTGACATAATATTTTGATATTTTTTTTAAATACTGATTATCACTAAATCCAATTAATGAAATTATTTTCAATTTATTCTTTTTTGCAAATTTTACAGCATTAATTATATTTTTTGATTTACCTGAAGAACTAATAACAATTAAAATATCGTCTTTTTTTGAATAATTTTCTAACTGAGAGACAAAAATCTCATTAAAATTAATATCATTTGCAATAGCTGTGATTAGTTCAATCGAATTTGTTAAGGATATTATCTTGGGTGTAACTCTTTTTGAAGATGATACTTTGATACCCTTGTTGAAATCACAAAGAAAATGATTTGCTATAGAAGCCGAACCACCATTACCACAGACAAAAATTTTTTTTTTCGTCTTAATACTTATTTCTAAAAATTTTGTAATTTTTTCTATTTCATCAAAATGATGGTTCTTAAGCACTTCACTTAACTTTTTATTGTAATCATGAAAAAAATCTTTACAAGAATGCATATTTTTTACTTTTTATATCAAATATAATGTTAATTAAACTTTAAAATTAAATATAAAAATATTCTTTGAACTAATATGAAAATTCTTGTTACAGGCGATAAAGGTTATATTGGTACAGCATTGTGTAAAAAACTTATTCAATTAAAATATAATACTGTTGGTTTAGATATAGGTTTGTATCCCGATTTAGTAAAAACAAAGAGAAACTACAAAAGAATAAACAAGGATTTGAGAAATGTTTCTTTAAAAGAACTTAATGGAATTGATTGTATTATTCATTTAGCAGCAATTTCAAATGATCCACTTGGGGAACTTAAAGAGAAAATAACTTACGACATTAATTACAAAGCAACAATTAGACTCGCAGAATTATCTAAAAAAGCAAATGTGAGC
>MDTG01058231.1_pt1 | contig 11082 bp, 11 predicted proteins | sample 811421 | NCBI WGS metagenome assembly MDTG01 (sample SAMN05326645, study PRJNA326480) | marine metagenome | isolation source: seawater | place: Pacific Ocean: South East | collected 2011 | reverse complement strand
GCTAATTTTAAATTCTATGTTCATTTTAAATTGAATTTTATCATTAGATAAACTAAAAGTCTCAAAAATTAAAATAATCTGGTGAAATATGAGTTTAGTTAAATCAATTGGGAAACAAAAAGTTAATCTTGATTTTAATAAAGAGTTTATCAAGCTATTTACTGATAAAATAAAAACAAATGATATTGCTTTTATAAATCAAACATTAGATGATCTTCACCCTGCAGACGTAGCTGATCTAATAGAGAATCTTGATGCAGAGACAAGAAATAAATTAATTGAAATTGAGGCATTTAATATTGAACCCGAGATCTTTGTTGAGCTTAACGAATCTCTCCAATCTGAAGTACTTGTTCATTTAACACCAGAATCTGTTGCAAAAATTCTACATAAATTAGAGTCAGATAACGCACTACAAATTTTAGAAAAGATTGAAGAAGAAAAAAAGAAAAAGGTTCTAGATAAGCTATCACCACAAGATAGGTTCCTGTTACAGGAAGGATTAAGTTATCCTGAAGACTCAGCTGCAAGAATAATGCAAAGAGAATTTACAGCTGTACCTAGTGACTGGACGGTTGGTCAGACAATTGATTATTTAAGAGAAAATAAAGAACTTCCTGAAGAATTTTTAGAAATATTTGTGGTTGATAAAGATTTTAAACCTATTGGTACGGTTCCATCCTCACGAGTTTTAAGAACACCAAGAGATTCTAAAATGAACTCAATAATGAGAGAAATTCCAGTTCTTATTTCAGTTAACATGGACAAGGAAGAAGTAGGTCTAACATTTGAAAATTATAACCTTGTGTCTGCTGGAGTAGTTAATAAAGATAATAAACTTATAGGTATGATTACTGCAGATGATGTTGTTACAGTAGTTCAAGAGGAAGCAGAAGAGGATGTTTTAAGATTAGCTGGGGTAGGGGACGAAGAAATTACAGATGGAGTATTAAAAAAAACAAAAAGAAGGTTCAGTTGGTTACTTCTAAATTTATTTACGGCTATTATAGCATCAATAGTTATCGGTTTTTTCCAAGAAGACATTGAAAAAGTTGTTGCTTTAGCTGTATTAATGCCAATCGTTGCATCGATGGGAGGTAATGCCGGGATGCAAACTCTTGCTGTAACAATAAGAGCGATAGCAAAAAAAGAAATTTACTCTGGAAATTTTTTAAAAATTGTTACAAAAGAATTTATTATCGGAATATTAAATGGAGTTATTTTTGCTATAATATCAGGAGTTATCGTAAATTTTTGGTTTAAACAAATGGATTTGTCCATATTAATTGCTGTAGCAATGATTCTGAATATGATAGTAGCAGGCTTGTTTGGAATTTTAGTTCCTGTTTCATTGAAAAAATTTAATATAGATCCAGCATTAGCCTCAAGTGTTTTTGTAACTACAATCACAGATGTGATTGGATTTTTATCTTTTCTTGGAATTGGTTCTTACTTTTTTTTAAATTAAAAGTTATCAATAAATCTCACTTTACCTACGTAAAATGCAAAAAATAAATTGAATTTATTTTTCTTAGTTTTTCTAAAGGTATTGATATTAATTGGCTCAACATATTCGACTTTTTTTAAACCAACAGATAAAATAGCATTTTTAATTTTATTAAAATTATAATTTGTTTTTTTGGAAATAATGAATTTTTTATAATTTCTCAATACTTTTATGGCTCTGATTAAATAAATTTTTTCTTTTTTTTTAATTTTTTTTAACCTAGATGAGTACGCTACAAAGTATTTATCACGTATAGTTTTACATGGAATCACCTTAGTATTTATTTTGTTTTTTATAATATGTTTTTTGATCAAAAAAAGTTGTTGAAAATCTTTCTTTCCTAAAAAAATTTTTTTTGGTTTTATTATTTCAAGCAATCGATTAACAACATCAATCACACCTATAAAATGACCTTTTCTATATTTTCCACATAGTATCTTTGAAGACTGATCAAGAAATATTTTATTTTTTGTTTTAAATTTATATATGTCAGCATAAGTTGGCTTATAAAGGTAACTAACCCTCAATCTTTTTAATATTTTGATATCTTTTTTGTAACTCTTTGGATAACTATTAAAGTCCTTTTTATTGTCAAATTGTTTAGGATTGACGAAGATGCTTACGAGTGTTTTTTTTGATTTTTTAACTGACTTTTTTATAAGACTTATATGGCCTTTATGTAGAGCACCCATAGTCGGTACAAAACTTATATTATTGATATTTTTTATTTCTGTTTGTAGCTTTTTTTTGCTGGTAAATAATTTCATTTGTAAAATATTTATTTAACTAGTAAAAGGTTTTAATGATTAAACAAGCAATCATCCCATTAGCTGGATTAGGTACAAGATTATTGCCACTGTCAAGTGTAATTCCAAAAGAATTGTTGCCAATAAATGGTAAACCAAATTTAGAATTTATAATGGAAGAGTGTATTCAAGCAGGAATTAAGCAATTTATTTTTGTTGTACCAAAAAATAGACCAATCATAAAAAAATATTTTTTTAACGATAAATTCTATAAAAAAATAATAAAAAAGAAAAAAAAAGATAAACGTTTGAAGGAGGTTTTTAAGAGAATCAAGCGTTATCAAAAAATGATCAAATTTGTATATCAAAATAAACCCGAGGGAACTGGACATGCAGTCCTCCAATGCAAAAAATATTTAAATGGAACACATTTTTTGATGCTTCTTGCTGATGATTTAATTGTTAAAAAAAACTGTTCCAAAGAGATGATTGCTTTACATAACAAAACTAAAGGATCAGTGATAGCTACCAAAAGAGTGAAGAGAGAAACTGTATCTAGATGGGGAATCCTTGGATATAAAAAAAAAACAAAAAACTCATTTTTAATTAATGAAGTTATTGAAAAACCCAAATTAAGAGAAGCTCCGTCAAATTATGCCATAATTGGAAGATATATCTTACCTAAAAAAATACTTTCTGTTTTAAAGAATCAGAGCAAAGGAAAAGGTGGAGAGATTCATATAACAGATGCAATAAAAACTTTGATTAAAAAAAATGAAAAATTTTATGGAAATATATTTAAAGGGAAATATATTGATTGTGGAACACTTGAAGGATTTGTCAATTCTGGCCTTACAATCTCAAAATATTTGTAAATAATTCTTATGAAAATATGTATGATTGGCACTGGGTATGTTGGCTTAGTAAGTGGTACCTGCTTTGCAGATTTAGGTAATAAAGTTTTATGTGTTGATAAAGATAAATTAAAAATAAATAAACTTAAAAAATCTATTTCTCCTATATACGAGCCTGGTTTAGATGATCTAATTAAAAATAATTATAGAGCCAAAAGGTTAGATTTTACCTCTGATTTACGTAAAGCAGTAAATGAATCACAAATTATTTTTATCTGTGTTGGTACCCCTACAAAAAATAAATCAAATCTAGTGGATCTTTCACAGGTATATAATGTTGCTAAAGCAATTTCTAAATATATAAATAATTATAAAATTATAGTTACCAAATCCACAGTGCCTGTTACAACAGGTGACTTAATAGAGAAAATTATAAATAAAAAAGTTAGAAAATCGCTTTTTGATGTTGTGTCTAATCCAGAGTTTTTAAGAGAAGGTGAAGCTATAAGAGATTTTAAATATCCTGATAGAATTGTAGTTGGATCTAATAATAAAAAAATTTTTAAAAAAATGGAATTACTTTACAATCCTCTCATTAAAAAAGGAGCAAAGTTTTTTTGCACTTCGAGAAAAGGCGCTGAACTGATTAAATATGCCTCAAATGCTTTTCTTGCAACAAAAATAACATTCATAAATGAGATTGCAAATTTATGTGAAAAAGTTGGAATAAATGTTGAAGATGTTTCAGTTGGTATGGGGTCTGACGCTAGAATTGGTAGCAGATTTTTAAGAGCCGGGCCTGCTTACGGAGGATCATGCTTTCCTAAGGATACTAAAGGTTTAATTTCAATTGCAGATAAATTTAAAACTCATCTTTCAATAGTAAAATCTGTAATAAAATCTAACAATAATAGAAAAATTTTATTAACTAAAAGGGTGAACAAAATATTAAATAATAAAATAAAAAATAAAAAAATTACAGTTCTAGGTGTTACTTTCAAAGCAAACACTGATGATATGAGAGAGTCCTCTAGCCTTGTTTTAATTCCATATCTCATAAAAAAAGGGGCCAACATAAGATATTACGATCCTTCTGGACCAAAAAATAGCTTCAAAAAAAATAAAAATCTTAAATTTGAAAATACTTTATCTAATGCATGTATTGGAACGGATTTAATAATTATCAATACTGAATGGGATGAATTTAAAACAATTGATTTTAAAAAATTAGTTAAAAAGAATAATTTTAAAGTTTACGATATGAGAAATTTATATAATCCAAGTGAACTAAAAAAGAAGGGAATTAAGTATTATTCAATTGGAAAATAATTATATTTGAAATATTCCCTCAATTTCGACTGCAGCGCCCAAAGGCAGAGAACTAGCACTAACCGCAGCTCTGGCATGTTTTCCTTTTTCACCAAATACATTAGAAATTAAATCTGAGGCACCATTTATAACTTTAGGTTGATCAATAAAGGTGTCTATTGAATTTACATATCCAGTTATTTTAATACACTTTTTAACTTTATCCAGATTACCATTACATGCTTTTTTTAATTGAGCTAAAAGATTTAATGCACAATATTTAGCAGCTTCTTGCCCCTGTTCAATATTCAATTCTTTTCCAATTTTCCCTTTAATTAATTTGCCATCTTTATTAAATGATACTTGTCCTGAAATAAAAATCAAATCTCCTGCAACCGCAACCGCAACATATGAACCTACTGGATCTGGTGCTTTCGGAAGTTCAATGTTCAACTTTTTTAAATTATTTTCTATAGTCATTAAATCTATTTTTTTTTATTTAATTTTTCAATTGTTTCAACACCAGTTTTGGGAACATTTTCTCTAAAATTCTCATATTTTGCTTTTACACATTTTACCTTTTCTTTTACTCCCTTTACATTAATACATTTATCATTTGCACTTAAATTCGTTGCTGCAAAACTTAAAAGTGATAGAAATATTATTATAAAAGTTTTTTTCATTATTTTTTTCTTTTCTTTTTTGTTTTATCGTATTCTTTTCTCTTTTCAATTAAAATTAATGCTTCTTCCATTGTTATATCAGCCGGATCTTTATCCTCGGGTATTGTAGCGTTTATTGATTTATATTTAATATATGGACCATATTGACCTTTCATAATTCTAACAGGTTTTTTATCTTCGGGATGTTCTCCGAGGTTTTTTATTTCAGAGGACGACATTCTACCTGGCTTAGCCTCTGAAATTAAAGTTATTGCTCTATTAAGACCAATTGTAAATAGTTCATCAACACTTTCAATTCTTGCAGATTTATTTGAACATTTTAAATAAGGACCAAATCTTCCAATATTAATAGTTATATCCTCATTAAGCTCAGGGTGTTTTCCGATTATCTTCGGTAAAGAACAAAGATATTTGGCTTTCTCTAAATCCACGTTTTCAATCGGTAATCCCTTAGGTATTGATACATTTTTAAAATTTTCGTTTTCTTTTTTTTTCTTGGATTTTTTGTTTTTATTTAGATTTAATTCATCAGGTTCAATTTCAAATTGTAAATATGGACCAAACCTTCCATTTTTAAGAAAAATATCTTTGCCTAAATCATTTTTTCCAATCAATTTAGGTTCTGCTAAATTTACCTGCTGTAGGGCTTTTGATTTTGACAAAGGTCTAGTAAATTTACATTCGGGATAGTTAGAACAACCAATGAAAGCACCTCCTCGGAAACTGTTTTTGAGACTCAATTCTCCTGTATTACAGAGTTTACACTTTCTATCGATAGCATCATTGCTATCTCTTTCAAAAACAAGATCTCCCAAACTTTCATTTAATAAATCCAACACTTCTCTAGTTCTCTTTTCTTTTACCTGACCAACATTTGAATAAAAATCTTTCCAAAAACCATCTAAAACTTTTACCCAATCTATTTTACCGCTAGTTATTTCGTCTAGTTGATTTTCTAAGTCAGCGGTAAAATTATAATCAACATATTTTGTAAATAATTTTTCTAAGAAAGCCGATAATAATTTACCCCTATCTGTTGGATGGAATCTTTTATTTAATAATTCAACATAATTTCTTGTAGATAAAACAGATATTATACTTGCATAAGTTGATGGACGCCCAATTCCTAATTCTTCCATTTTTTTAACAAGACTGGCTTCAGAATATCTTGGTGGTGGATCTGTAAAATGTTGATCATCTATTAACTCTTTAATAGAAACCTTATCACCAATTTTCACTTCAGGTAGAATATTTTTAAGATCTTCATCTTTTTCTTCAAATTTATATACTTTTAAATAACCTTCAAATTTAATAGTAGAACCATTAGCTTTAAAAAGAATTTTTTTATTATCAGACTCTATAGTTATACTTTTTCTATCAAATTCAGCTGGATTCATTTGCGAAGATAAAGCTCTATTCCATATTAATTCATAAAGTTTAGATTGATCTGTACTTAAGTATTTTTTCATATCAGAGGGTTTTCTTGCAACATCAGTTGGTCTAATAGCTTCGTGGGCTTCTTGAGCATTTTTTGCTTTTTTTCCTTTATAGCTATTAGGACTCTCTGGTAGATATTCTTTTCCATGCTCACTTTTTATAAAATTTCTAAAATCAGATATAGCATCGTTAGAAATCTGAGTTCCGTCTGTTCTCATATATGTAATCAGGCCAACAGTATCACCTTCAATATCAATTCCCTGATAAAGTCTTTGAGCAATTTGCATTGTTCTTGACGCACCAAAGCCAAATTTTCCTGATGCTGTTTGTTGTAAGGTAGAAGTAGTAAATGGTGCCAATGGATTTCTTCGATAAACTTTTGAAGAGACATCGGTTATTTTATATGATTGACTTTTAATTTTATTTAATGCTTGGTCAGTTTCAGCTTTCTTTTTAAAAGAAAACTTTTCGATTTTTTCTCCATCAAAAAGAGAAAGTTTAGACTTTATAAGTTTATCATCATATTGAAAGTTACTTGTTATTGTCCAGAATTCTTCTGGTTTGAAAAGTTCAATCTCATGCTCACGTTCAGTAATCAGTCTCAAAGCAACAGACTGGACTCGTCCAGCAGACTTTGAACCTGGAAGTTTAGTCCACAATATTGGTGATATATTAAAACCAACAAGATAGTCCAAAGCTCTCCTTGCCATATATGCGTTAACTAAGAGTGACTCAATTTCCCTTGGGTTATTAATTCCATTTGTAACAGCTTTTTTTGTTATCTCATTAAACACAACTCTCTCTATTTTTTTTCCTTTTAAAAGTTTTTTACTTTCCAAAATTTCTCTAACATGCCATGCAATCGCTTCACCCTCTCTATCAGGATCTGTTGCTAATATAATTTTTTCTGATTTGGCGGCTGCATCGGTTATTTCCTTTACATATTTTTTTGAAAATGAATCTAATTCCCATTCCATTTTAAAATTATTTTCAGGATCAACAGATCCATTTTTTGATGGGAGATCTCTCACATGACCATAACTAGCTAGCACTTTATAATCTTTACCCAAATACTTGTTTATGGTTTTTGCTTTTGCCGGACTCTCTACTATGACAAGATTCATTATAATTGACCTTACTGTCAAAAATAAACCTATTTGTCAAATCAAAGTAAAATAAGTGTTGATTTTAAAGTTTAATTTTATCTTCAGTCTTATTTTTTAATTTAACAATATTCTTTCTGTGAGTGTATAAAATTATTACAAAAGTAATAAATAAAAAGATATTTAATTCAAAGATATTCTCTGATAAAGAAATTAAAAAAACAATTAGACTTGAAATCACAGAAGACAAAGATGAATATTTTGTAATAAAAGCAATTAATAACCAAACAAAACAAAATAACAGTCCAAGATTTATAGATAACACAAAAATAATTCCCAAATAAGTTGCAACACCTTTTCCCCCTTTAAATTTTAACCAAATAGGAAATATATGTCCGATCAAAGCCATAAGAGCAGATAAATATATTAAATTTGGATAATAATAGTTTGTAACAAGGACTGGGGCTACACCTTTCAAAACATCAAGTAATAAAGTTAGTATAGCAATAAATTTATTTCCTGTTCTTAATACGTTAGTTGCACCAATATTTTTTGAACCAATTTTTCTTATATCCTTTTTTAAAAATAAATTTGTTAATATTAAACCAAAAGGTATAGAGCCCGAAATGTATGAGAGAAAGAAAACTAAAAAAATTTCAAATATCACTGTAAATCAAAAACACTTTCTCCTTTTAGATAAGTCATTAAAACTTTTCCCTGAAGCTTTCTGTTTTCTATTGCTGCATTTTTAGATTTAGATTTTAATTTCGATACATCAACTTTCCATGGTTGATCTAGATCAAAAATACATAAATCTGCATCAGACCCTTTTTTTAAAGTTCCTTTATTAATTTTTAATATTTTTGCCGGATTACATGTAATGGTTTCTATTATTTTTTTTAGAGGCAAGGAGTCATTGTGATAAAGTTCAAGAGCAAGTGAAAGCAGTGTTTCAATACCAATCGATCCCTCAGCAGCTTGAGCGAAAGGAAGCCTTTTGCTTTCTTCATCTTCAGGTTTATGATCAGACACTATTACATCTATAAAACCATCTTTAATACCTTGAATTAAAGCTTTTCTATCATCTTCTTTTCTTAAAGGAGGGGAGAATTTCATAAACGTTTTAAAATCACCTATGTCATTTTCATTAAGAGAAAGATTATTTATTGAAACACCAACAGAAAATTTGAGACCGTTTTTTTTATACTTACTGATTACATCGACAGATTTTGCAGATGATAATTGTGATATGTGATATCTGCATGGATACTCTTCCAAAAGAGACAAATCTCTCTCAATTATAATTTTTTCTGCAATATGAGGTATGCCTTGTAAACCAAGTCTAGTAGAAACTTCTCCTTCGTTAATACATCTTCCTTTCGAGAGCTCTTGATCTTCAGGATGTTGCATCACAAGTACATCGAGATCAGAAGCATAATTCATAATCCTAGACATTATTTCAGAATTTTGTACAGTTTTCGTTGCATCTGTAAATCCAACTATCCCTTTTTTAGACAACAAACCAAACTCGGTCATAAGTTTTCCGTCCATATTTCTAGTAAGAGTCGCTGAAGGATAAATATTTATTCCTGCTTTGTCTCTTCCTCTCCTAAGTATAAAATCTACCATTGATACATTGTCTATAACTGGGCTTGTATTTGGCATTGAAACAACTGATGTGACACCGCCTGATAGAGCTGCGCTACTCAAACTTCTAAAATTTTCTTTGTATTCAAAACCAGGTTCTCCAATAAATACTTTCATATCTACAATTCCTGGTATTAAAACTTTTCCTTTTAAATCTATTTTTTCTGCTTTTGTCGGTATATTTCCTTTTTTAACATTTTTACCCACTTCTTTAATTTTACCATTGGTATCAACTATTATGCCACCAATTTCATCAAGATTTTGTGATGGATCAATTATTCTTGCGTTTATAAAATATTTCTCTTTCATTCTTTACAGTATAATTTTAAGCATGCCATTCTAACAGCTACTCCTAACTCGACCTGTTCTTTAACTAAACTTACATTTATATCGTCAGCAAGTTTTGTATCTATCTCAACACCTCTATTCATTGGTCCAGGGTGCATTATTAAGGCATCTTTTTTTGCAAGTTTAAGTTTATCTGGCGTTAACCCAAAATATTCATAGTATTCCCTTTTAGAAGGTAAGAAAGATCCTTTCATTCTTTCGTTTTGCAATCTTAACATCATAACAATATCGCAGGACTTCAAGCCTTCCTTCATATTTGTAAACGCTTTAACACCAAGTTTATCTATTGAAGGTGGCATCAAAGTTTTTGGAGCAATAACATTAACTTCTGCACCCAGCATATTTAATAAATAAATATTTGATCTAGCCACTCTAGAGTGGAGTATATCTCCGCAGATAGCAATTTTCAGACCTTCAATTTTTCCTTTTCTACTAATTATTGTTAGTGCATCTAAAAGTGCTTGAGTAGGGTGTTCTCTTAAACCGTCACCAGCATTAATTACGGTACAATTAACTTTCTGAGATAAAAGGTTTGGTGCTCCAGAATCTTGGTGTCTAACAACTATGATATCCGGATGCATTGCGTTGAGAGACATCGCTGTGTCCAATATAGTTTCTCCTTTTTTTAATGAAGAATTTCCAACATTCATTGTCATAACATCAGCGCCTAATCTTTTGCCAGCCAGTTCAAATGAGCTTTGGGTACGGGTTGAAGGTTCAAAAAATAAATTAATTTGAGTTTTTCCCCGTAACAAATCTAATTTTTTGGATGCACTTCTATTCAATTTTATGAAGTTTTTTGCTTCATCTAAAATAAGGTTCGCTTCTTGAATTGATAGATTTTGGATTCCTAAAAGATGTTTTTGGATTTTTTTAACAGCTGAAAATTTTTTAATAACTGCCATTAAAATTAACTCTATAGGCCTTTTGGGTTATCTTAGCAAGTTATTTATTTCCTAATATAGTCAATAGCTCCTTGTAGTATAAAAGAAGCCGCATTTTCGTCTAATTTCTTAATTTTTTTAGATACATTTATGTCCAAATTGCTTGATAAATTGAAAGCACCTACTGTTGACAATCTTTCATCCCACATGGTGACAGGTATTGAAACATTATTTGATAGGTATTTTGTAAAATCAGTAGCAGATTGTGCTGAAGGTCCTTTAGAACCATCCATATTAATTGGATTTCCAACAACGATTCCTTTTATATTATTTTCAGCGATAATTTCTTTGATCTCTAAGATAAAATTAGAATTATTTTTTTTAAGAATGGTTTTTAAAGGTGTAGAAACAAGTTTATCCTCATCTGATATTGCTAAACCAACACGATTCTTGCCTGGATCAATACCCAATAATCTAGATTTTTTTCCTATTGATTTCTTAAAATCTTCAATATCTATCATGAATATGTTATATTTTACTTAACTTTCTAATCAAGCTAAAACAT